>Ga0222715_10000154_pt1 | contig 68210 bp, 58 predicted proteins | sample C33_9DmetaG_FD_165056 | JGI IMG/M metagenome (GOLD analysis project Ga0222715, IMG submission 165056) | Estuarine water microbial communities from San Francisco Bay, California, United States - C33_9D | ecosystem: Environmental > Aquatic > Marine > Unclassified | place: USA: California...
TCAACTCTTTCAGCTCTTTCATCTCTTTGAGCTTCTAATCTAGCATTTCTTCTTTGTTTAGCACGAGTATAAGCACTACCTATTGCTTCTCCGGCTGTATTTAGTCCTGCTAAAGTGTCGCTACCTAGTTTTCTTGTGGCTCTTCCTAATCTTTGTAAACGTGTTTCTCTTGGAGGTGCATCATCAACAGCTGGCTGTAATCTAAGTGGTTGTAAACCTGCTAATGCATCTTCTCCCCTTTCATCTCTTTCAACTCTTTCAGCTCTTTCATCTCTTTGAGCTTCTAATCTAGCATTTCTTCTTTGTTTAGCACGAGTATAAGCACTACCTATTGCTTCTCCGGCTGTATTTAGTCCTGCTAAAGTGTCGCTACCTACTTTTCTTGTTCTTTTTAGTGCTCTATAGGCATTGATGACTGGTGTAACTCTTAATTTCAATTTAAAAGCTCTTGCTCGTGGTGTATCAGGTATAGCAGTCCCTGCTAATTCGCCGCGTAAATGGAGAGATTCTCTTTCATCATATAAATCGGGATCATCCTCTACACTCGGGAAACTTTCAGGAACTTTGAATCGAACCTTTACACTCTTATCTGTGACTGGGTGTGTTACTCGTGTTTCTTGTGTTGAACCTACTGCATATGTACGTTCTATTTGTACGCGAGCTTCAAAACTTTTTAAAGATTCATCTCGGTCTTTATATTTTTTATATCCTTTTTGTGCTAATTTTTTTGTTAGGTGTTTAACTTGGTTAAAATAATTACCATCTAATGGAGTAACTTTAACTCTTCTAAAAGTTGTTATATCATCTGGGTTAAAATCATTTGGAACTCTATAACTAACTTTTATAGTTCCTCTTCCTTGTAGTAAATTTAAAAGAGCTGTCTTATATTGTCCTGGTTTTGCGTCTCGAGGAATATCAATATAACGATAAAATTGATTAACATAATTTATTGTCCCATATGGATCAGGTTCTAGAGTACTTGGACGCACGTAACCTCTGTCTACTCTAATTCTATTAGGTGTTCTTCGTCTTTTATCTCTGTATATTCCTTGTAAAATTTTTTCATGTCTTTCTTTATTCGCTCTCCTCTCCCTCGCCTCTCTCGCGTTCTCGGCCGCCTGATGCTGCGCTACCGAACTGTAGCCCGCTGCTCTCGCTGCCTCCGTTGCTGCCGCCTCCGCCCTCTCCGCAGCCGCCGCCCTCATCGTCGCCGCCCTCTCCGCCTTCGCCTCCGCCCTCGCCGCCGCCACATGTTGCTCTTCGGCTTGCCTCTCACGTAGCTGTTCAACGGTTATTCCGAGTTGTTCCGCCCGCCGCCTCTCCTCTTCCTCTGCCTGCCTCCTCGCCCTCGCCGTCCTTTCAGCCCGCTCCTCACCCGCTGCGCGAGTTCTGGCTCGGTGCGCCTCCAACGCCTGTTGCCGCCGCTGCGCTACTCGCTGCCGCTGCGCTAGTCGCTGCTGTTGTTGATACTCCACATCTGACATAACTACACCCTCTCTAGCCCTAAAAAACGGCTCACGCTCGTAAAATCCAGTGCCTAGACTTTCCCGAAGCGGTTCATCTAGCCTCTCTTGCTCCGAAAGCAAAAAGCCGGAAGAAGCAAGACGCGGGACCCTCATTCCCTGACCCTGTAGCGTTCTCCGCTGCTCGGGCCGCGCCCCGCCCCCCGCCTGTGATTGCAACTCGGCCGCCGCCTGCGACGTCAACCCTTCGTAACGAGATGCATATGGAGGTATAGTTTCTAAAAAACCTCCACCTTTTTTAATTTTTTTTGGTTTTTTTCTCATACGTCCTTTTTTCCGTCTAGTTGTTAAATTAGATTGTCTCTCTTCATACGGATATTTTTGTGTAAAATAATTCATAATTATATATTATAAACATTTTATTTATTACTAAAGTGTAAAAATATAATTAAATAAATTAGTAAGATAATAACACTAATAAAAATATATTTATGTTTAGATTTTTGTTCTTCTTTTTTCTTAACTTCTTTTGGTTTATAATCTTCATAAAATGCATCCATGGCTTCATAATATCCCATTTCAGGTTTACCTAAAAAAATATTCATTTTATTATGAATAAACCATACCCATTTAATTAAACTTTCTTTAGTTGATAAATAAGATTGTGGAGGATAATTATCAATAAATTTAGAAAATGTATTTCCCATATTTTCGTTGGGTAAAAATAGGGGAAAATTCATAATTAAATCGTAATATTTTCTTTTAGTAACTTCATTTGGATGGTTAGGATAAGTTAAAGCAATTGTATAAAGAAATTTCCAATATAGTGGTCCCCAAACTTTCTCATCTAAATATGTAATCATAATTTATTTATAAATATATAAAATAACTTGTTAAAAAACTTATTTAATAAAATAATAATATCAATTTAATTTTAAAGTTTTAAAGTATTCTCTCCACCCAAAAAATTAACATAAATTTTTTTAAAATTGAAATTAATTATTATAATTTATTTCATAATAATTAAAATGAATGATTTACCGAATGAAATATGGGTTCATATAGTAAAACAAAACAATGAAACCATATATGATAAAGCTAATGAACTTACATTAAAAGAATTATATGATGCTATGTATAAAATACAAAATATTTATGAACGAAAAAGGATTAATTATAAAAATTTTATGAAAAAATATTTGGGAGATATTATTAAAATTAAATATATGGAAACAAGAGACTATTATAAAACAGAAATTAAAGAGGATTTATTTGTTATTAGCAAATGTTGTAATAGTTGTATTAAAATTATATGTGTTTATCCATTACCAAATAATATTTATAATGAAACATCATTAGGTTTTTATACTACAATTGTTCCAACTAAAGATTATTCTATGTCATTTTATATTCCATATAGAAATATATTAAATTACGAAATTATAGTTAGTAAAAAAAATTTAGATAAAAAAAGAAGAGAATTTATTTATAATATTGGTGATATAGTATCATTTTATTTGTATAGTGAATGTTATTTTTGGACTATGGAGTTAGAAAATGGTAAAATAGAGAAAATTTCTGATAACTTTTGTTATATTAGACGTTGGGGGGTAACTCCCAAATTACATAGAGTTCCTAAACATCATATTATTAGAAAATATACACTAATTTAGAGCAAGTTTTTAATACTCATCAGCATCATCTTTATTTTTAATATTATCATTTTTTACATTTTCTATTATATAATCTTTCACTTGATTTCCTATTTCTTCTGTTTTTACAGATTTAGACCATCTATCGCCATTTTTTAAAGTTACTCTTACTCTCCAACTATTTTTACAAATTGAAACTGAACCTTTTGGGTCTTTTTTAATCTCTAATTGTGTAACCGGTAATTTATTTTTTATCTCATAATTTCTATCATTTAACCACGTTTCTACTTTTTCTTTATCATTATCATAATAGTTATATTCACCTCCCATATGTCTTAATCTTGCTTCCCAAGCAATAATTTTAGTTTTATCTGTTTCACTATATCTTGGTCTAATATAACCAGAATTTTCTTTTTTTGTATTAACCGCTTGTGTATTTTCCATTCTAGACATCCACATTAAATTTCCAATATTGTTGTTATATGGATTATTATCTTTATGATGAACATCACTTAAATTATTATAATTTGGAATAAATGTTTTTGCTACTAATCTATGAAGTAATATTTCTTTTGTTTCATAATTTTTACTTAATGTAACACGATAGTAAGGGTCTTTTTTTTTATTAGGATATGATTTTAAATATTTGTTAGTATTGTTATTTATAACTCTTCCTTCTGTTGATACTGAATAATCCCAATCTTCTATTTTTTTCCAATATTCCGTATTAATTGCTCCCCATAATTCATCTTGATTTTCTTCCCAATATTTAATTTCTGCTTCAACCATTTAATAATTTTAAAATTATTTATCAATTTTAAAATTATTTTTTTTAAAACTAAAATTATTACGAGAGAGATTTATACAAAAGCATATAAAAACATAACAACAAAATATATAGTTAAAACGAAAAATGAATTCAAAGAAAAATACATTCTGTAATAATTGCGGCAAGCTTGGTCATTTGTTTCATCAATGTAAGATTCCTATAACGTCAATAGGTGTAATAGCAATAAGAAAAAATAATAATAACACAGAAATTTTATTAATAAGAAGAAAAGATAGTTTATCATTTGTGGATTTTATGCGAGGTAAATATAATTTAGAAGATAAGCAATATTTAATAAATTTATTTGATAAAATGACAGTAAATGAGAGAGATTTTATATTAAATAATGAATTTGATAAGCTTTGGAATTATTTATGGGGAACAAATATAACAAATCAATATAAAAATGAAGAAAAAACATCAAAATATAAGTTTAAACAATTAAAAAGTGGTATAAAATTAAATAATGATTTTTATAATTTAGAAGATATAATAAATTGTTGTGTTGAAAATTATTTAGAGCCAGAATGGGGGTTTCCAAAAGGTAGAAGAAATTATCAAGAGAGAGATATGGTTTGTGGTTTAAGAGAATTTGAAGAAGAAACAGGTTATGATAAAAATGAATTAATAAATATAACAAATATTTTACCATTAGAAGAAATTTTTACAGGTTCAAATTATAAATCATATAAACACAAATATTTTTTAGGATATATAAATAATACAAATGAACCAAAAAAAGAATTTCAATTATTTGAAATAAGTAAAATAGAATGGGTAAATATAAGTGATGCAGAAAAGTATATTAGAAATTATAATATAGAAAAAAAGAAAATATTAATTGAATTAAATAAATTATTAAAAAGTTATAAACTATATATTTAATATATAATGAGTAATACTCCAAAAAAAGAAGAAGAAATTGATAAAACAGAATCTCCAATTATTGAAAAAGAAGAATTAGAAGAAGGTATTGAAATAGATGAAACTAGGGAAGATAATTCTGAAGATGAAGAGTCTGAAGAGTCTGAGGAAGAGTCTGAGGAAGAGTCTGAGGAAGAGTCTGATGAAGAGTCTGAGGAAGAAGAAGAGTCTGAAGAGGAAGAGGAAGAGGAAGATGAAGAAGATATTGAAATTCCACAAGAATTAGAAAGTGAAGAAAAAGTTGTAGGAAGTTTAGAAGATGAAGTAGTAGGAAAAAAAAATTTAGAATTACATAATTTATTTAAAAATAATATAAATAATTTTGATTTTGATAAAAGTTTATTAGAAAGAAATGAAAATAAATTAACAAGTAAAAAAGATGCTCAATATTTTTTAAATGCAGTTGAGTTATTAAATCAAAAATTACTTAATGAAAGTTCAAATGAAAGAATAGAAGAAGATGGAAATATGTATATGATGGATTATTTATATCCTCAATTAGATGATAAAAATTTAAATTTTAAAATAAGTAATAGAAAAGAATTTAATGAATATAGTTATAATTTAAATATAAACGAAAATATAGAAGAAGAGTCAGAAAAGTTATGTAATAAAAGTTTTGAACTAGCACCACATCAAAATTTTATAAGAAATTTTCTATCAGAATTTACACCATATAATGGTATATTATTATATCATGGATTAGGAACAGGTAAAACATGTTCAGCGATTGGTATAGCAGAAGAAACAAGAAGATATATGAAATATAATGGTTTAGACAAACAAATTTTAATTGTAGCATCTCCAAATGTACAATTAAATTTTAGAATGCAACTATTTGATGAAACAAAATTAGAATATGAAAATGATCGCTGGATTATAAATAATTGTGCTGGTCAAAATATTTTAGATGAAATAAATGGACTTCAATCAAAGATTTCAAAATCAAAAGTAATAAAATTAGTTGATAATATAATAAATAATTATTATACATTTATTGGATATATTGAATTAGCAAATTTGATAAATAAACATTCAAATATAAACAATATTTTAAAAGAGAATCCAAGAATAAGTAAAAAGAAACAAAATTTATTGATTAAAAATAAATTGGAGAAATTTTTTGATAATAGATTAGTTATAATTGATGAAATTCATAATATAAGAGATACAAAAGATAATTCGAATAAGTTAGTAGCAAAACAAGTAGAAAATTTAGTAAAAAATGTAAACAATTTAAAATTAGTTTTATTATCGGCAACTCCGATGTTTAATGATTATAAAGAAATAATATTTTTAATAAATTTATTAAATGCAAATGATAAGCGAAGTTTAATAGAAATAAAAGATGTATTTAATAAAGATGGTTCATTTGTAGAAGATGAGGATGGAAATGAAGTAGGAAAAGATTTATTAAGAAGAAAATTAAATGGTTATGTAAGTTATGTAAAAGGAGATAATCCATTTATTTTTCCTTATAGAATATTACCTGAATTATTTGATGTTGTAAAAAGTTTAAAAAATCCGAGTTTTAAGTATCCAATAAATAATATAATAGGAAATCGTTTAGAAGAAGATACAAAAATAGATAATTTTGATATATATTTATTAAAGTTAAATGATTATCAAGAGAGAGTTTATAATTATATAGTAAATAAAACAGATTTCAAGAGTGAAAGTGATTCTTATAAATATACATTATTATTAAAACCGTTAGAAGCATTAAATATAGTATATCCAAACAAAGAATTAGAAAAAGTACCAATTGAAGAAATGTTATCATTAAAAATAGATATAAAAAATTTAGTTGGTAAAACGGGGTTATCTAATATAATGTCTTATGAACAGGATTTAAAATCAGGTTATAGATTTAATTATAAATTTATAGATGAAAAGACTCCAAATATATTTTTGAGAGAAAATATAATAAATTATAGTTCAAAGATATCAAATATAATAAATTCGATTGAAAATTCAAATGGTCCAATTATTATATATTCTCAATTTATAGATGGGGGGTTAATACCGGTTGCATTAGCATTAGAATCATATGGTTTTAAAAGATATGGAAATTCAAAATCATTATTTGAAAAAGCACCAGTTGAAGAACTAGATATATATTCTTATAAAAGAAAAAGTGAGGCAATAAAAGAAAGAAGTAAATTCAAATGTGCAAAATACATAATGATAACAGGAGATAAGGTTCTTTCGCCGAATAAAGAAGAAGAATTAAAAGCTTGTAATGATGTTAATAATGTAAATGGAGAGAATATAAAGGTAATATTAATATCAAGTGCTGGTAGTGAAGGTTTAGATTTTAAATATATAAGACAAATTCATATATTAGAGCCATGGTATAATATAAATAGAATAGAACAAATATTAGGAAGAGGTGTAAGAACTTGTAGTCATAAAGATTTACCATTGATTGAGAGAAATGTACAAATTTATATGTATGCTTCAATTTTATCTAATCCAACAATAGAAACTGTGGATTTATTAATTTATAGAAAAGCGGAAGAAAAAGCGAAATTAATAGGACAAATAACAAGATTGATGAAAGAAGTAAGTGTAGATTGTCATTTAAATTATGATTTAACATTATTTAATGAAGATAAATTTTCGCAATTAGTAAATAATAAATTACAATTAAAATTATCAGATAATAATGTAGTAGATTACAAAATAGGTGATAAACCATTTACGGCATTATGTGATTATATGGAAACTTGCGAATATAAGTGTTATCCAAATAAAGATGATTATAATTTACAAGAAGATGAAATAGATAATTTAAAAACATTTAATGATATGTATTTGGAAACAATAAATACAAGAATAATAACATTGATAAAAGATTTATATAAAGAAAATTATTTTTATAGTAAAGAAGAATTAATTTCATTAATAAATTTGAAAGAAAATTTTTCTTTATTAGCAATAAATAATGCATTAGATGAGTTAATAAATAATGATTTACAAAGAATAGTAGATAAATTTGATAGAAAAGGAAGATTAATAAATATTGATGAATTATATATTTATCAACCATTAGATTTGGATTATGAACATACATCAATTTATAATAGAAGTACTGAACTAGATAGTATTTTAGATTCTCTTGTATATGAAATACCTGATAAAATAGAAAAAGGTGTAAAAGTCCAAGAAGAAAAAGTAGTAAAAGAAAGTTTTAAAGAAGGAGAAAAAATATTAATAGAAATAATGGAAAATTATAATAATATTATACAAGGAAATTTACATTATGTAAAAAAGAAAGAAAAAAGTAAATATAATTTACTGGCTTATGTTATAAATTTAAATAATAAAAATTCAAATATATTCAATTATGATTTAGATTTATTAGGAAATATTATTTTACATATATTAATTGATAATCTTTCATTAGATTTGTATATAAATTTGTTTATGTATATTTTTAATACAATTGAAGATTATAGAATTAGTGATTCAGAATATTTAAATATAATTGAAGCAATAAAAAAATATTTGGATGAGTCTATAATAACTTTAGAATATAAAGGAAATATATTAAAAGGTATAATTTATGCAAATGCTAGTGAATATGAAAAATATACATTATTATTAATAAATGAAGATATAAAAGGTAATATAAAATTAATAGAAGGTGAACAATTGGATTATAATAGATTTCAAGAAATTATTGTTAGTAAATATTTAGTAGATCAGTCTTTATATCCATCGGCCTATGCGTATATTGAAGAAGGTAAAAAATTAGATGATTTTTATGATTTTAAAATAATTTATTTTTTAACTGAAAAAAGAACATATTCAAATGGTAGAATATGTAATAATTTTCACAGGATAGAAGAAAAATATAATTCTTTTATGCATGAATTTTTACTAAAAGAAGTTTATGATAGTTTAAATAAGAAATTTAAATTAGGAACATATTTATGTGTAATAGCAGAATTATATTTTAGGTATTATGATTTAATACAAAAAGATGGTAAAAAATGGTTTTTTTCAATGAATCATGCGTTAATTAATAATAAGTCAAAAGTATCAAAGGAGAAAGTTGTATCAAAAAAATAAAATATTAATTAATAATTATAATTAATATTTTGAATAATTTAAAATTGAATAAATTAAAGATATATTTATATATTTATATTAGGGATGAGTACAAGTAAAATTTATTCAAAAGTTATGTTATCAGAGAAATTGGAAATAAATTTTAAAAATATTAATTCAGAAATATATAATACATTGCAAAAAATAATAAAAAAAAGAGTAGAAGGTATTTGTATTGATGAAGGTTTTGTAAAACAAGATTCAGTTAATTTAATATCATATTCATCGGGAGAATTATTTGCTAATAATGTTGTATTTGATGTTGTTTATGAATGCTTGGTAGCAAATACAGTAGAGTCAATGACTTTTGATTGTATAGTAAAATCAATTACAAAAGTAGGAATAAGAGCAGAAATAAATGAAAGTGTAAGTCCATTTGTGATATTTATTGCGCGAGATCATCATTTTGAGAATGAATTATTTTCTAAAATAAATGAAAATGATATTATAAATGTTCGAGTTTTAGGACAGAGATATGAATTAAATAATAAATTTATTTCAGTAATAGCAGAATTAGTAGATATAAATAATTATAAAACATCAAAAGGAGAATTAAAAGATGTAGAAGGTTTAGTTGGTGGAAAAGGTGTAACAAAAATGAAACTTCCAACAAAAAAAAGAGTTCTAATAAATTAAAATCAAAATAAATAATATATGTGGGAATTAAATTTTAATACGTTGCTTAATTGGATTACTGCTTTTACATTATTTGAAATACCTTTAGCATTATTTTACTATTTTATAAGTAATAAAGGTGATGTAGTAAGAGATTGGTATTCAAATAAAACAATAAATATTTGGAATGTATTGGCTCAAGATTTTTTCTATGCATTTTGTGGTATAATAATAGCATTAAAATTGTTTAATTATTTTGATTTATCTAAAAATATATTTATATTTTTATTAATAGTGGTAGGAGTGCAAATAACAGGAGATAGTTTGTTTGCATTAACAATATATAATTGGCCTAAAAAATATGATACTCGATGGACAAAATATTTTAAAAATTATATAGAAAAGGCAGGTCCAAATGCATTAATTGGAGATGCGATATATGTAATAACATGGACATTAACTTATTTATTTGTTACAAAAAATTTAGTATCTTTTGATAATAAAATTTTTATAATATTTTTATTTTTATTTTTAGTATCTGCATATAGTGTAAAATAATTATATAATATATTTAATACTTTTTTTGTATAAATATGTTGTAATTAAAAATAGGAATCCTCCCCAAGTTAAATCAATTAATCCAACATAAACATTCCAATCTTTAAAAATGGCCATATTAGTGGTTTCATAAACTCCATAAATAAAGAATCCTAGTAAAAATGCATCAAAAAATGAGCCTTTTTTGTAAATAACAAAGTAATATAGTGATGGAATTAAAATAAAATAACAAGCAATAATTGGAAAAATTTTCATGGATAGTGGTGATCCTTGTATTTTTTTAATCATAGTTTTAAAATTATTACTCGTTAAATATAAGAATCCGGCATCAACGATTATAAATATAATACCAAGTAATAATAATTGTTTCAACATAATATATATATATAAACAATATTAAAATATAATAAAATATATTATATTTAATGATAATGGAATCTGAAAATGAAAATAATTTAATTGAAGATGAAAATAAAAATTATGATGAATTAGAAAAATTACGAAAAATAATAGAAAATTTAAATAATAGTCATCATTTACAAATTGCTAAAATATTCAAATCAAATAATATTAAATTAACTGAAAATAATAATGGTATTTTTATAAATCTAAATAAAATTCCATGTAATGTAATAGAAGAAATAAAACAATATATAGACTTTATAAAAACACAAGAAAAATTAATAGATATAGATGAATATAAAAAAGAAACATTAGAAAATATTTATTTTAAAGATAAACAGGAATCTTTTACAGAATGTGGAATATAATATTTTAAAACATATTAAAGATTTAAATTTAAATATAATGATAATATTTAATTATGTATAGTTTAAATATTAACAACGCTAAAACGCTTGCAAATTTAGAGATTTATATGTTAAATTCTATAAAAATAAATTCTATTGAAATTGTTAAAAATGAAATAAAAGAATTAAAAAAAGAAAAACCTTTCATTCCACGAAGTAATATTATTGTAAATTATAATAAATTAAAATCAAAATATTATGAAAAACCTAGTAAGAAAAAATTAATTTTAAATGATAAATTATTTTGGTGTTTTTATAAATTACATAATAATGTAAAAGATTCTGATTTAGAATATTTAAATACATTTACAACTGAAAAAGAATTTAAATTATCTGTAATTGATAAACTAAAAGAAAACAAAGATTTACTAAAAAAACATAAAATTCAAAAAAATAATGTTGAAAGTGAAATTACTAATGATAAACAAATCTCTCTAAATTCATTTAAAACTTTGTGTATTTTATACAATTTAAATATTATTATTATTAAAGATAATAATACATATACTCGATTTACAAATGATGGTTTAGAAAGTTGTATTGATAATTTAGATAAGTATCAAGCAATAAAATTACTATATAAAAATTCCTCTTCAATTAATACTAATTTTGAAATTATAATGAATATTGATAAATTAGAACTTGAAAATGCATTAAATAAATATTATTATGTTAAAAATCTTGAAAAACCATTAAAATCTTTTAGCAGTTATAAATTAGATGAAATTATTGAAGTAGCTAAAAAATTAGAAATTCAAATTAATCGTGATGATGGTAAAAAGAAAACAAAAATGGAACTTTATTCTGATTCTCTCAAAAAATTATCTTAAATTTATTTAAAATTGATTTATTATTTAAAAATAATGTAATAAATAATAAAGCAATATATATATTATGTCTAAATCAAAAGAAACAATAAAATCAAAAGAAATCTTAAAAGAAACCTCTAAAGATGTGATTTCTCAAAAAAAGTTTAAAACTGTCATTGAGTCTAGTGATGATTCAGATAGCACTAAAAAATTTAAAAGACTAATTAATATGTATTTAGTTAATATGTCTAAATTAGCTGATAATATGGTTCCAGAATTAGAAGTAAGATTTGGAACCAAAAAAATTAAATCTTTAACTAAAATAGATTTTTATAATGTTATTAAGAGTTTATTAAATCATAATTTCACAAATACATTAGAAAATTATTACTTAAAAATCATTATTGATAATGAAACTTCTAATGTCAGAACGCAAATTAATGGTTTTCCTAATATACAACATTATTGTAAATATAATAATATTCAAAATTTACCTGATCCTTTTAATGTAGAATTTATTGAAAAAGATTATTATGTTAATGAAGGAGTTAAAATTTATCCTTTAGATTTTGATGACTTCAATTTTCGTATTTCATATCAAATTGAAAAAATTTATAATGTAAATGATGAAACTATTAAAAGTATTAATGATAAATGGAATTCAACAAAAAAAATTTTTCGTTATATAAAACGATTTGAGTTTACTCATCCTGATTATCCATTTTCAATACATTGTAGTATTGTTAAAACTTCTAGAACTAATGGTGGTAAACTTATTCCACAATTTAATATAAAAGATTCTGATGTATTTAATTCTTCTGAACAATATGAAATAGAAATAGAATTAAATAATGCTAAAGTAGGTATTGATACGCAATTTTCAACTGGTTTGATGATTTATCAAAAATTAAGACAACTTATAAAATATGTATTGATTGGAATTCAACAAACAAATTATCCCGTTTCTTTAGTTGAACAAAATGAAATTATTACTAATTATTTAAAAATTAGTAAAAATAAAGATTATGATGAAACAAAAAAACCTTATAATAGTGATTTTATAGGACCATCATCTGGAACATTACAAATGATAAATTTAATAAATGAAAGTGATATAAATGATACTAATAAAACAATCCCAAATATTCGTAAAAATTATACAGTTACAGATAAAGCTGATGGTTCAAGAAAACTATTGTTCATTAATGAAAATGGTAAAATTTATTTAATAAATACTTTGATGAATGTTGAATTTACAGGTGCATTAACAGAACAAGATGAATTATTTAATACTATTATAGATGGAGAGCATATTACTCATGATAAAAATGGAGAATATATAAATTTATTTGCTGCATTTGATATTTATTATATTAATAATAAAAATGTAACAGGATTATCATTTGTGAATTTAGAAATTACAAAAGTGAAAGCAGAAGAAGATGATGAAGAAAAAGAAGAAGAGAAGAAGACAAAAACTAAAAAAGAGGATTTTAGATTAGTTATTTTAAAAAGTGTAATTAAAAAATTAAATGCATTATCGGTTATTTCAAAATCTAAATCTCCAATAACTATTGTAACAAAAAAATTTTATGCAAATAATATATTTGGAGGTTCTGCTACAATTTTGAATAATGTAAAAGAAGGTTTATTTGTATATAATACAGATGGATTAATATTTACTCCTGCTAATACAGGTGTTGCTAGTAATAAAGTAGGATTTGTTGCACCAAATTTTAAAGTTACTTGGAATGAATCATTTAAATGGAAACCACCAGAATTTAATACAATTGATTTCTTGGTTAAGTTTCAAAAAAATGATTATGGTGCATTTAAAGAAAGCTATATTTATAGTGATGGTGTTAATTTAACAAAATCAAGTCAATTTCAAAAATATTATACTTTAATCTTACATGTAGGTTTTGATGAAAAAAAACATGGATATATTAATCCGTGTAACGATGTTTTAAATGATTATATTGTAAAAAAACAAGATTATGATTCATATAAATCAACATATAAACCTGCTCGTTTTTATCCTACTAATCCTTCTGATGAAAATGCCGGATTATGTAATATTATTGGAAATGTAGATGAATCAAATAATTTAAAAATTTTCACAGAAGAGGGTGAAGAAATTGAAGATAATACAATTGTAGAATTTAAATATGATAGTTCAAGAGAATCACATTGGAAATGGATACCTCTTAGAGTTAGATATGATAAAACATCTGAATTAAGAAGTGGAGGTAAAAATTTTGGTAATGCTTATCATGTTGCAAATTCAAACTGGCAGTCAATTCATAATCCAGTTACAAATGAAATTATTACAAGTGGTGATCATGTTAAGATGGATAATAATGATGATGATGTTTATTATAACAAAGTAAATACTCAATCTGAAACTCGTTCACTAAGAGATTTTCATAATTTATATGTTAAAAATATGTTAATAAGTAAGTTATCAAATACAGGAAGCAGTTTAATTGACTTTGCTTGTGGTAAGGCGGGTGATTTACCAAAATGGATTAATTCTAATTTAGCATTTGTTTTAGGAATAGATTTAAATAAAGATAACATTGAAAATAGATTAGATGGTGCTTGTGCTAGATATTTGAATTATGCTAAAAAATATAATACAATTCCAAAAGCAATATTTATAAATGGTAATAGTTTTATTAATATAAAAAATGGTGATGCATTTGCAACAGAAAAAAATAAACAAATAATAAAAGCATTATTTGGTGAAGGAGCAAAAAATGAAGTAGTTTTGGGTAAAGGTGTTTATAATAATTATGGTATTGCTCAAAATGGATTTAATATTAGTTCAATACAATTTGCGTTACATTATATGTTTGAAAATGAGACTATATTAAATGAATTTTTGAAAAATGTAAGTCAATGTACAGCATTAGAAGGTTATTTTATTGGAACTTGTTATGATGGAAATAAGGTATTTAATTTACTAAGTGATGTAGAAATTAATAATTCAATTAGTTTGATGAAAAATGATAAAAAAATATGGGAAGTTACAAAAAAGTATAGTAATAAATTTTATGAGGAAGATGAATCATGTATAGGTTATGCAATTGATGTATATCAAGAAACAATTAATAAAACATTTAGAGAATATTTGGTTAATTTTAAATACTTAACAAGATTATTAGAAAATTATGGATTTGCTTTATTAACAAAAGAAGAAATTAAATCACTTGATTTACCAGGTTCAATTGGATATTTTGATGAATTATATGAAAATATGGAATCTGAATTAAAGAAAGATAAAAGATTAGCAAATAAAATTGGAAATGCTTTAAGTATGTCAAAAGAAGAGAAACAGATATCATTTTTAAATAAATATTTTATATTTAAGAAAGTACGAAATATTACTACTGAAAGTGTAGTTCCTTTAAAAGAAATAGATCCAAAAACTGAAAAAGAATATGTAAAAGAATTTAATGAAATTGATGAAACATTAAATGATGTTGAAAAAGATACGGCAGAAGAGAAATCAAAGAAATTAGCAGAAAAATTATTAGGTGAATTGGATACAGAAGAACTACAACCAAAAGTAGAAAAACCACAAAAAATCAAATTAACTATTGATCAGAAACTAAAAATTGCAGAAGAGAAGAAAAAAGAGAGAGAATTACAAAAACAAAAAGAGAAAGAAGAAAAAGCTTTGAAAAAAGCAAAAGAAAAAGAAGAAAAGGAGGCATTAAAAAAAGAGAAAAAAACACAAAAAACTAAGAAATAAATTAATTTATAAAACAATCTAAAATTATTATGTTAATAATTATAGTTAATAATAACATAATATGGCGTATATTAATATACCATCTTTAAATTTTAGTGATTTAAAATTTAATTTTAAGTTAAAAGATAAACCAAATGAAGAAGAAGAAATTTTTATGTCAAATTCTTTAAATCATTATTTATCAAATATTAAACAACAAATAGATGAATATAATAATTATTGGGACTATTATAAAAAATTAACAAATCCATATGAATTTATACATACTCAGGTACCAGAAATTAAATTCTCTATATGTAAATATAAACCATTATCTCGTTCTTTTTTTAAAATGATAGAAATTATAAATACATTTTCTTTTTTGTGTGAAAAAAATACAATAAATTGTTTTCATTTGGCTGAAGGTCCAGGTGGTTTTATTGAAGCATTTAATTATAAACGCAATAATAAAGGAGATAAATATTATGGAATGACTTTAATTTCAGATGATATAAATATACCATCTTGGAAAAAAAGTTCGCATTTTATTAATAATAATAGTAATGTAATAATAGAATATGGTTCAACAAAAACAGGTGATTTGTTTATGAAAGAAAATTTACTTTATTGTAATGATAATTATGGTAATACTATGGATTATATAACAGCAGATGGAGGTTTTGATTTTTCAGTAGATTTTAATAAACAAGAGGAATTATCTATGAAATTAATAATTGCTCAAATATTTTTCGCAATAATTATGCAAAAAGAAGGTGGAAATTTTGTATTAAAAATATTTGATATATTTAAATTTAAAACGGTTGAAATTATTTTTTTATTAGCGAATTTATATGATTATGTTTATATTTATAAACCTTATACAAGTAGAGTAGCAAATTCAGAAAAATATGTAATCTGTAAAAATTATAAAAATAATAATGAAACTATTAATAAAGAAATAATTGATAATTTTGATTATTTATTAAATAATATTGATAATATATATTCTTTATTTAATATTACATTACCTAAATTATTTTTGAAGAAAATAGAAGAAATAAATGCAATATATGGTCAACAACAAATAGAAAATATCAATACTACTCTAAATTTTATTAGAGAATTTATAAATATTAAACATAATAATTATAATCTTTCAGATAGTGAAAATGATGATGTAATAGAAGATAAAGAATCTAATACATTATTAGAGAATAATTTGTTGGAATCAAGTAATATAATTATTCCAATTCCAATTCCAATTCCAATTCCAATAGAAAATTCGAGAGATACAGAATTAGTGAATGATTTATTTAAATTAGATTCAAATAATAGTTCATATAGTAGTCCTATTTTAAATCCACAAACGAAATTTAGTTATTTAAAAAATGAGAATAGTTTTGTATTAAATCCAAAGAAATCTAATTATGATTTAAGTGATAATAGTGATAATGATAATAAAAGTTCTTCTAATAATGATGAAGAAGAAATTTTATGTAGTGATTTAAAAAATGCTAAATTGGCTAATGTTTCAAATTATGAAAAATTTAATAATAAAATAAATGTTTTAAAAAATATAAATATTCAAAAAAGTGTAAATTGGTGTAATAAATATAATTTTCCAATTAATAAGCATTTTTTAAATAATTAGTGTTTTTTTCCTTTTCTTCTTTTTCTTTTTTTACGAGTTCCTTTTCCTTTTTTTTGGGGCTAAATGTTTTTGCATTTGCATTTAAACGTAATCTGCTTGCTACTTCTAAAATATTAAGTGGTCTTTTGCTTGATTTAGGTTTTCTTAAAAGAACTCTTGTGGCTGGACTTAAACCACTAGTTAAAAGTTGAAATACTGGTAGTCTTTTTTTGCCTTTTTTTGGGCTAAATGTTTTTGCTGTTGGATTAAGAGTGCTAGTTAATGCTTTAAACGCAGGTAGTCTTTTTTTGGAACCTCCTTTTCTTTTGGTTTGAGCTATTTATATATATTATTAATAAAAATAATTTATATAAATTATTATTTTAAAATTCTTATATTTGAATATTTTTTACTTTTACTTCCTTCATTTCCTGGACGACAAGTTACACAACCTGGCATTATTGCTAAATTATTGAAAGTATCTGAACTAGATGATTTATTATGTGCTGTTGTACCAAATCTATTATAATCAGTTGTTGGTAAGTAACATCTTCTTGAATCTACATCTTGTGCACAATATTTTATAGCCGCAATTCTTGCAGAACTAGAGATTGGACCTTGAACTTGATATTTAGTATTTGACGGTACAAATACTGGTCGGCAGCTATTCACTAAACAATTCACTCCACAATCCGCTGTCATTTCATTGGTATTTGCAGTAGTTAATGAATTTTGATTATATGTTTTACATCTTTTTCTTAATAATTCTTTGTTTGAAGCGCAATATTCACTATCAATTACAGTTGTTGCAGGTTTTATAATAAAACAATTATCTCTGCATGTAACATCATTTAAATCTAATATGTAGTCGTATCCTTTTTGATATAAATTATTGCAATCTGCTGTTGATATAATTGTTCCACCTGGTTTATCTAAACTTCCAATATAAGATTGATTACTAAATCCAGTTGTGCTAGTATTTAAATTAGTATATTGCTTTCTATGATGTTTAATAGGATTAGCAATAAACTGACAGTTATTAGTGCAATCTTTTACTGTGTCAGGTATATCATTTTTAATATTTTTAGGAACTACTACTGATTTATTATTAGTATTATTTTTCCATGATACATATGGTATTCCTCCTGGTATCCATTTATTATATGCATTTTGTTCATTACCATTAGTTAAATATAATCTCATTATTATAATAACATAATATAATATTTTAATATATATATATATATTTTTGTAATTATGAATTTTAAAAAATTAATAAAAAAATTTTTTAAACCATATTTAATTTTAATTATTGTATTAATATTTGGAAGTCTATATTTTTTAACTAATAATTTTAAATTAATTGAAGGAAATAAATTAAAAGATAAAGGAAAAGATGAAGGAGGTGCTAAAGAAGAAGCTGAAGCAACATTTACAATTACTAATGAGGTTTTGCCTCCTTCCGATCATGTTACAGAAGGTAGATCAGTTGGACGATATTAAATATAATAATATTAGTTTAGTAAATATTTAATATTATTATATTATAATTACTATGTCAAATCATAGATGTATAGTTGATGATTTTGGTGGAAAAAACCATCCTTATGGATATTGTATTAAACCATTGGATCAGATGATTGATTATGACAAAATAAGAAGAGAAAGTGGAGCATTTAATATGGTTGGAATTTCAGAGGGAGCTCAGGGAATTGTAAATTATGCAACTGCTTTGGTTTCTGATCCTAGAAATTCTATTGCTAATGAATGTGGAGCTAAATTAGGAAATAGATATGCATTAAGAAGTAAAATGAAATGTAAAAATATGGATGAAAATGTTCACGTTTTTATAAATAATGTAGCAGATTATAATTATTTAACTCAGAGAGAAGATACTACTATTGGAATTATACCAGCAACTGTAGGTTCTGCGCTTCAAATTAATGGATTACCTTTAATACAAGCATTATATGAAGACCCAGAACAAAATTGTATTAAAGTTAATTTACCATGTCATTTAGTTGATAAAAATAATTCTGCTAATAATTATACTGGTGATGTTGAAGATGTACCAATAACAGTAAGTCAATATGATGAATTAGAAGCTACTGGTCGAATAAAACCGACTGCCGCTCAGAGAGCTTTTAGAGAAAAATTAAGAAATGAAAATTTTGAAAGTTATACTAATTTGCATGAATCAATTCATAATTATTTAGATAATAATCCATATTTATTACAAAGTAAAAATTTAGAAATTGATGAAGATGATAGTTATCATGAAGATTTACTATTTAATTTATATTATTTATTTTTATCAGCATTTTTATTATTTTTGGTATTTAAAATTATTCATAAAAAATAAATTATTCATTTAAATAATTATAAACCATATTATTATTGTTTATATTTGTTATTTCACCTGATAATATTGAATCTTCATACATTTTTCTTAATACATCATTAGGAGCATCACTACCTACTTTGATTAAATTTTTGCTTCTTAAATGATTTTTAATATCTTGTATAGATTTTTGTTTTAAAAGAGATACTTCGTGTTTAATATTTTTTTGGGTCTCTCTATTTTTAATTAAAACTCCAATTCTATTTTTACCATTAATTTTTCCTAATTTATAAGTGGATTTTTTAGTAGTTCTTTTAATTTTTGGTATATTTTGTAAAGCGATGTCTTGTTCTTTTTTTAATTGAAAAGGTTCTAAAATATTATTTTCAGTAACTTCATCTATGAAAGGTTTATCAGATAATTCTATTATTTGATTTTTTTCACTTATTTTATCAGTTTCTTCTTTTAATTTATGTAATTGTTTATTATTATCTAAATTTTCTTGAAGATTATCAATTTTATTATCAAATATTTCAATAAATTCAGGTTTTGGTTCAGGTTTTGGTTCAGGAGTGGATTGAATTTTAGGTTTTTGATCATCATAAACATTATTTTCTAAAACAATTTTTACTTTAGGTTTTAAATCGGTATTATTTTTTTGACTTTTATTAAGTTGTCTGTATGTTGGTTTAGAACCATTTTTTAAACATCCATAATTATTTGAAGATGTTTCTTTATTTTGATTGAAATCATCTGGTAGGTTTAAATTAATTTCTAATGATGATATGTTATTATTTTTTAATGTAGAATTTTTTTTCTTTTTGTCTTTATTTTTTTTTGCTAAATCTTGAAGAAAGTTGAGAGATTTGTTAAATTCTCTCTCAAAATCACTATTTTCAAATGTATTTTTTTCAAATAAATTATTATTTTGTGATTTATTTATTTCTTTTTCTTCTTTAATTGCTTCTTGTTCTTTATTTCTTTGATAATCTTTTACTTTTTTCATCATCTCTTTTTTTATTTTATTTGCTTTTGATGAATTTTCTTCATCTACTTTAGGTTTCTCTCTAATTTTTACAGATTTACCTTTTTTTTCTTTTTTTCCTTTACCATTTAATTTAAATAAATCAGGATTTATTTTTAAAGTTCTATTATTTCCAGACATATTATTATACCTTCTTATTTATAATAATTAATTTTTACTAATTTTTTTTAAAATTGATTTAAATATAAATTAAAACTATTTAAGGAGATACAAAACATACTATATTAGTATGGATGCTGAATTAGACGAAAAAACTATATATGATAAGGTGAGTAATTCAGAGGAACCATGGGTTTTAATTGAATCTTATTTTAGAAATCAACATCTTAAACAACTAATTCGTCATCAACTCGAAAGTTATAATTATTTTGTTAATACACAAATTGAAAATACTATTGAAATGTTTAATCCTGTTCACATATGTTCTGATCATGATTATATTAAAGAATTAAATCTTCATCGTTTAGAAATAGATATTACATTTGAAAATTTTAATATTCATCGACCTCAAGTTTATGAAAATAATGGAGCTACTAAAATTATGTTTCCACAAGAAGCACGTCTTCGTAATTTTACATATGCTGGTTCTATGACTGTTGATCTTAACATTAAATATACAGTTAGAAATGGTGAAAATTATAAAAATGTTTTAAATTATCAAAAAATCCTTAAAAATATTCATATTGGAAAATTACCAATTATGCTTCGCTCTGATATTTGTGTTCTCAATCAATATAAACATTTAAATACTAATCAAACCGGCGAATGTAAAATGGATCCTGGCGGTTATTTTATTATTAATGGTTCTGAAAAAACTTGTTTAGGTCAAGAACGTGCTGCTGAAAATCAAATTTATTGTTTTAATGTATCTAAAAATAATACTAAATGGACTTGGAGCGCCGAAATGAAATGTATTCCTGATTGGAAATGTATTTCTCCTAAACAAATTAATATTATGATTTCTTCTAAAAATAATGGATTTGGTAATGCTATTTATTTACAAATTCCCCGACTTAAAAATCCTATTCCACTTTTCATTATATTTCGTGCTTTTAATGTTATTAGTGATAAAGATATTTGTGATAAAATTATCCTCAATATTGAAGATAAAAAATTTAAAAGAATGCTTTATGGTCTTCAGGGTTCAATTGTTGATGCTAATAATTGTCTCACATATGATGCTGCTATTAGATATATCACATCTAATGTAATATATACTCCACTGAATGTTGATAAAGAAACTGGTTATAAACGCAAAAATGATTTTGCTTTTGAAGTAATTAATAATGATATATTTCCTCATTGTAAATCTAATGAACAGAAAATTTATATGTTAGGTTATATGACAAATAGATTACTTCAAACTTCATTTGAATGGATTGAACAATCTGACCGTGATTCATATCTTAATAAACGTATTGATTTAACAGGTTCTCTTATTAATAATCTTCTTCGTAACTATCTTAATAAGGTTGTTAAAGATATGCAAAAACAAGTTGTTAGAGAAATTAATTCTGGTTCTTGGAAATCTAATGAAGATTATGAAAATATTATTAATAGTACTAATATTTATAAAATTATTAAATCAACTACTATTGAAAATGGTATTAAAAGAGCTCTCGCTACTGGTGATTTTGGTATTAAACAAATTAATAGTAATAAAGTTGGCGTTGCTCAAGTTTTAAATCGCCTTACTTATATTTCTAGTATTAGTCATTTACGTCGTGTTAATACTCCTATTGATAAAAGTGGTAAATTAGTTCCCCCACGACGTTTACATAATTCATCTTGGGGATTTCTTTGCCCTGCTGAAACTCCAGAAGGTGGTTCTGTTGGTATTGTTAAAAATCTTAGTTACATGACACATATTACAATTCCCTCTAATTCTAATGCTTTATATGACTATATTCTACCTCTTATTGTTAATATTGATACTTTAGCAAGTAATTCTAAAGAATTATATGATAAAGTTAAGGTATTTATTAATGGTGCATGGGTTGGTATTACCAATGAACCATTAGAACTTTATAATAATCTAAAACAGAAAAAATATAAAGGAATTATTAATATTTATACATCAATTATATTTGATTACAAATTACAAGAAATTAAAATATGTAATGATGCTGGAAGACTAACTAGACCATTACTTAAAATTAAAAATAATAATCTTGTCTTCACAAAAGATATTATTCAAAAAGTTCATAAAAATGAACTCTCTTGGAATGATCTTTTATATAGTGGTAAAATTTCAGAATCTATTATTGAATATATTGATTCTTATGAACAAAATAATTCCATGATTGCTATGGAACCCGAACAACTTAAATCTAAAGATTCTAAATACATTTTCCACTATACTCATTGTGAAATTCATCCTAGTACCATTTTTGGTATTTTAGCATCTTGTATTCCTTTTCCTGAAAATAATCAATCTCCTAGAAATACATATCAAAGTGCTATGGGTAAACAGGCAATTGGTATGTATGTTACCAACTATGATAATAGAATGGATAAAACTGCTTATGTTTTATCATATCCTATGAGACCTCTTGTTGATACACGACTTATGAATATTATTCAACTTAATACTATTCCTTCTGGAGAACAAGTTATTGTTGCTATTATGAGTCATTCTGGTTATAATCAAGAAGATAGTATTTTATTTAATAAAGGTTCAATTGATAGAGGATTATTTTTAGCAACAATTTATCATACAGAAAAAGATGAAGATAAAAAATTATATGGTAATGAAGAAATACGTTGCAAACCTGATAAGACTAAAACAAAAAATATGAAATTTGCTAATTATGATAAAGTCAATACTCAAGGTGTTGTTCCTGAAAATACATTAATTAAAGATCGTGATATTATTATTGCTAAAGTTCTTCCAATTAAAGAAAACAAAAATGATTATACAAAAACTATTAAATATACAGACGAAAGTCATGTCTATAGAACAAATGAAGAAACATTTGTTGATAAAAATTATATTGAATGTAATGGAGATGGATATAACTTTTGTAAAGTTCGTTTAAGAAATTATCGTAAACCTGTTATTGGTGATAAATTTTGTATTAAAGAAAATGCTTTAATTTTAACTGAATATGGATGGATTTCATTAAAAGATATTGATATTAATAAACACAAAGTAGCTACATTGAAAAATAATAAAGAGTTAGATTATGTTTATGCTATTGAAAAATATGAGTTTGATTGTGTTGATGAAGAATTATATTGTATGAAATCACAACAAGTTCATATGGTTTGCACCAAAGAACATAAATTATATATTAAAAAAAGACATCATAAAGATTTTGAATTTATTGAAGCAAAAAATGCATTTGGTAAAAGAATAAGATATAAAAAAGATGCTTTAAATATAAATAAAGATATAGAAAATTTTGTTTTAGATAAAGAAAAATATAATATGGATTATTTCCTTATGTTATTAGGTTCATTCATATCAGATGGATGGGTTGAAAAAGGTAAAAAATATACAAGAATTAATATTGCTATGATTAAAAAAAGAAAAAGAGATTTTATTGAAAATGTATTAAATAAATTGAATATTCATTATAATATTACAAAAGATAGAGTATTAATAGGTAATACATATAAAGAATTAATTGATTATTTTAAAATATTATCTGTTGGAGCATCTAATAAATATTTACCTAAATTTGTTTGGGAATTATCTCAACGACAATCTATAATATTAATGAATTCATTAATGCAAGGTGATGGTAGTTATAATAAACAAGGTTCTTGTGGTTATTATACATCTAGTTTTAAATTAGCTAATCAAATCCAACAATTAGCATTACATTGTGGGTGGTCTGGAACAATTAAATTGTATGATACAAAAGAAGCAGGTCACGAAACATTAATCGGTGAAAGAATTATAAAATCTAATTATGATAATTATTCTATTCGTATTGTTAAAACTAAAAATAATCCAGAAGTAAATCATGGACACGTGCATCAACAAAATATTCAAGAAGAAACTTATTTATCATATACAGGAAAAGTAGGTTGTATTGAAGTTCCAGATACTCATCTATTTTATTATAAAGAAGATATTTATTCGCCGCCAGTATGGACTGGTAATTCTTCAAGACATGGACAAAAAGGCACTATTGGTAATATTATACCTGAACAAGATATGCCATTTACTGCAGATGGATTGAAACCCGATATTATTATTAATCCTCATGCTATTCCTAGTCGTATGACTATTGCTCAACTTAAAGAAACCCTTTTAGGTAAAGTATTAGTTCAATTAGGACTTTTTGGTGATGGAACTAGTTTTAGTAAATTTAAAATTTCAGATATTACAAAAGAATTACAAAAACTTGGTTATGAATCTAATGGTAATGAAGTCATGTATAATGCTCTGAGTGGAGAACAAATGCCTAGTAGCATATTTATTGGACCAGCATTTTATCAGCGTCTTAAACATATGGTAAATGATAAACAACATAGTAGATCTATTGGACCTATGGTTAATCTTACTAGACAACCAGCTGAAGGTAGAGCACGAGATGGTGGTCTTCGCTTTGGAGAAATGGAACGTGATTGTATGATTTCTCATGGTGCATCTCGTTTTACAAAAGGAAGACTTTATGATGCATCTGATTCTTATAGTGTTCATATTTGTAATAAATGTGGTCTAATTGCTGCATATAATAAAAATCAACAAATTCATATTTGTAATACTTGTGAAAATAGAACAGATTTTAAATATGTAGAAATTCCATATGCTTGTAAATTAATGTTTCAAGAATTACTTACAATGAATATTGCTCCTCGATTAATCTGTCAGTAAATTTAATTTAATTTAATTAAAAATTTTTTTTTAAATATAATATATTATTATATTAATTAGTTATGTCATTTGATCAAACTACTTTAGGAGGAGGAAAAAAAGGTGCTCAACCACTTTTATTTGGAGTTATGGATGGCGGTAATGAACGCTCAACTTCACGAAAATATTTAGCAAAAGCTTTTGGTAATTTATATAATGATGGTCTCGGTGCTTCACCTGCACTTTATTCAACTAATATTTTAGGTCCATTTAGAACAGCTTACAATGCTGGTGATGTTACTACTAATGGATATGGTGCTACTAATCCTAAATATGGACAAGCACCTAACCAAGTTGGTGGTAATAATTTATCAAGACTTCAAGGTTTAGGAGATGGAGTTTCAAGAAATGGAGGTGCTAGTTATTCTGGTAATCCTAGATTTGTTCACGATGGGTCTGATTATACACGCTTTAAAAAATTAATGGCTGTTAATAAAAATTATAATGATACAACTTATGGTGGTGCAAATAATTCACAATCACAATCTGCATTAAAAAAAATACGCTCTTAATTTTTTTATTATTTATTATTATATTTATAATAAATAATATGTCTGATGTTAATATCGCTTTATTAGATAATTATAGTGGAACTATAGATTTTACACAATTTGATATTTCTAATAATTATATTGATACTAATTTATTAAATTTAATTACAACAGATAATTCTATTAATTTAGGAATTTTAATTAAACCTGATAAACAATTAAAATCTCTACCTAAAACTAGTAGAGGTATTGGAGGTAAAAAACCTGGAGATACTAGATTTAATATAAAAAGTCATTTAAGTTATATAGAAGATTTAAAAAATGGTAAAGTTGCTGGTTCAGATATCTCAAATTATTTATTTAAATTAAATATTCATAATTCTATTGATATTACAAAATATGTTAATGACTTAAGAAATATGTATGAATATGATATTTATAGTGATAATAATGATATAAACTATATTTTAAATAAATATTATTATTAAAACTAGTTAAAATCTTTTCATTTTATTTTAATAATGATTAATCTAGACAAACTACAATTAACAATTAATATAATTAATAATGATGAAAAAAATTTAATATGTAATTGTTGTTCTAGACCTATTTTACCCAAAGATTTTGATCAAATTATTGATTTAAATTATAAAGACGCTCCTGAATTCTTTAAACTTCATTTTAAAAATGATTTGATTAATGCTCATAATAATATAAATAAAAGTGATTTACCTTTAAATAAATTGCCTAGAAGAATAAATATATTAAGATTGGATAATTTTTTAAAAAGAAGTAATTGGGTTTCTGCTTGCAACGAAATTATAGAAAATTTAATAAGTAATGAAGAATTAAATTTAACAGATGAAGATGAAAAAAGATTTAGAGAAGAACTAAATGTTCTTCTTCATAATTATCTTGATAATAACTTTTATAAAGATTCACATAATCATTCGCATGAACATACACATGAAGATTCACATGAACATAATCATGAACATTCACATAATAATAGTTTTGAACATAATATATAAATTCGAATTATTTTAAATAATAAAATATTTTATTATTATATTTAAAAAATGATTGGAGTTGATTTAGATAATATATCTATTCAAGATAGTAATGTTAATGAACCAGTTGTAGAGACTGCGCCTGAGCCTAAACGTAAGTCCAACCGTAAGCCCAAGTCTAAAACAGAGTCTGTTGTTGAGCCAGAACCCGAGCCAGTTGTTGATCCTCCGCCTGTGCCCGAATCAGAGCCAGTTGTTGAGCCTCCACCTGTGCCCGAACCAGAGCCAGTTGTTGAGACTCCGCCTGAGCCCGAATCAGAGCCAGTTGTTGAGATTCCAACTGAACCAGAACCACTTGTTGAGACTCCAACTGAACCAGAACCAGTTGTTGAGCCTCCACCTGTGCCCGAACCTGAACCAGAACTTGAAGAAGATTTAAAAGAAGAATTTCCTCCATATATGAAAGTATATGCTGATGATGTTGGTGGAGAACCATTACAAAGAGTTGATAAAGACCATCCTATTAAAATGGAAGTTGTAGTACCAGTAAGTTCTACTCCACCAAAACCATTACCTCCTCCACCACCACAAAATAAACCTGTTCCTTATAGAATGAAAATGAGATTTTAATATAATTATATTTTAAATATTAAAATATTATTATAATCTAATATAAATGTCATCTACAGTTACAGTTTCTAAAAATATGCCACAAAAATTTAATGTTGCTGATGGTGGAAATAGTTTTATTTTAGGAAGAAGAGCTTTCTTTAATAATACTTATCAATCACATAAAATTGAAAATTTAGGTAATAATAATAGTTCAACTAATAGTGTTAAAACTGATCGTCTAGGAACTGAATCAGGAAATAATCCTCGTCCTTTACCAAATAAAGCATCTGATTTACGAACACAAAGATTACGTCTATCTGCAGTTGGTGGTGGTTCAGCAAGATTAAAAGATTCAAGTGATAAAGTTTCTTATAAACCAGAAGACCATAAAAATGTAGTAAATAATGCAAAAACAAGAGTTAGAGGAGGTGGAGCAGCATTCGTGCCTAAACCTGATTCTATACCAAAATCTAGTATGTAAATGCATTCAATTATTTTTTTTAAAATATTGATATATTTTAATATAGTTTAATAATGACTAGTTTTAGTAGAATAGTAGCAGGTGGTAAAGGTGAAACTAATACAATGATATATTCAGACAATAGTGGAGTTACATGGAATGGTTTAGGTATGATATTTACTAACAGATGTTACGATGTTGCTTATAGTGAAACTCAAGATCATTGGTTGGCTGTAGGACAAGGTGGTAACTGGGCATTTCATTCTGAAGATGGTATAAATTGGACGGAAATAACTACACAAAGATTAATTCGAGATCAAGGAGTAGCAACAAATGGTAATAGATGGGTGGTTGTTGGTAGAGGTAACAATTCAAAAAATAGAACTATTGTATATTCAGATAGTGGTATAACTGGTTGGCAGAATGTTGGAAATTCTAGAAGTGAAAATTTTTACAGGAGGGCAAGGTGAAGGATTAGATGTTGCTTGTAGTGGAAATAATTGGGTAGCAGTTGGCTCAAGTAGTGGAGGTAATAGTATAGCATATTCAAATGATAATGGTATTAATTGGACAAATATAGAAGATTCAAGTAGTATTTTTAGTGTTGGTGGTTATGCAGTTATTGGATATACTTATCCAGAAAGACCAATTCCTGAAGAGGAAGCAGCAATATTTGATAAATCTATGCCTAAAAAATTTGGTTATTCAGATTCAGGTAATGGATTCATGCTTGGAAGACGAGCATTCTCTCAAAATATTCATTTATCTCATGAATCATCTAATTTACCAGCAAATAATTCAGCACAAGGAAGACCATCAAATGCAAGTGGTATTGTACCAAAACCATTAAATAATAATAGTTCTGATTTACGTTTACAAAGATTGCGTTTATCTACAATTGGTAGTAGTTCTCTCCGAGTTCCAGATAATAATACAAATATTAGTTATAAATCTGTTGATCAAAATTTTGTAAATAGTGCACGCAGTAGAGTTCGAGGAGCGGGTGGAGGTGGTCCAAAACGATAATATTATTTAAAATATATTTAAAACTATAAATATATTTTACTATAGATGTCTTTAATTTCAAAATATTTTGAAGATACTAAAAAATATAAACTATCACATGGAGAGAAAACCATAATTCTTATACAAGTTGGTTCTTTTTTTGAATGTTATGCTATAGTTGAATCAGATGGTTCATATGTTGGTTCTAGTATTGAAGAATTCTCTCGTATTTGTGATATGTCTATTGCTCGAAAAAATACTTGTGTTGGAGACAAAAAAGTTGTTATGGCTGGATTTGGATTAGGACAATTAGAAAAATATGTAAAACGATTATTAGAACATGGTTATACAATTCCTGTTATTACTCAAAATGTTCAAGCAAAAAATGCGGAGAGAGATTTAGCATGTATATATTCACCTGGAATGCATTTTAATGAGGATTCTGATAATTTAAGTAATAATACTATTTGTATTTGGCTTAATGTTTCAAAAGCAAATAGTGTAATAAAACAACCTTTATTAACTATTGGATTATCTATAATTGATATTTTAACTGGAAAATTAATAAATTTTGAATATACTATTCCTTATAATAATAATCCAATTGTATATGATAATTTAGAAAAATATATATCAGTTCATAATCCATCAGAAGCAATTATTATTACAAATAATGATGAGAGAGAATATATAGATAATGTAATAAATTATATAAATTTAAAATCAAGTAAAATACATAAAATTGTATTAGAAAAACAAGATAAAAATGATTTAGTTAAGATAGCTTTTAATTGTGAAAAACAAAAATATCAGGAATGTTTGATAGATAAATTATATGGTATTGGTAGTTTTCGAGAGAAATGTGAATTCTATGAATATCCAATTGCGAATCAATCTCTCTGTTTTTTATTAGATTTTGTTGAAAAACATAATCCCAATTTAATTAAAGACATCTCTCTACCTGATTTTCAAAATCATAGCGAAAAATTAATACTTGCTAATCATTCTCTCCAACAATTGAATATAATTAGTGATAATAATTTTAGTGGTAAATTATCTTCTGTAGGATCTATGTTAAATAATTGTATTACTTCAATTGGTAAAAGAAAATTCAATTATGAATTGTTACATCCTATTAGTAATATTAAAGATTTGAATAAATATTATAATATAACAGAACATTTATTAGAAACTGAATTTTATAATGTAATTAGAGAAGAATTAAATAATATAAGAGATATTGAAAGAATTGAGAGAAAATTAATTATGAATAAATTAGAACCAAGAGATTTCTATATGTTATATTACAATCTCTCCAAAATCAAAATATTATTTCAAAAAATTTCTCAAGCTTCCGATAATTTAAAATTATACGAATATATTTCATCGTTTATAAATTCTAAAATAGATCTTATTTGTGATGAAGTTCGTAATTTTGTAGATTATAAATTTAATGTGGAGAGAATTAATAATATTGTTATGGATAAACTGGGAAATTATAATATAGAAGACTTAGATTTTATAAATAAAAATTATGATAAAGATTTGAATAAATATTTGAGAGAAAGTATGGATTCTAAAGAAGTTTTTGAAGCAATTCGTGTATATCTCTCCAACATATTGAAAAAATATGAAAAAAATAAAGAAGGTGAATATATTAAAATTCATGAAACCAGCAAATCTGATTCTTTTTTGTTAGGAACAAAACGAAGAGTAATAATTTTACAAGAATGTTTAAAAAAGGAAGAAAATCAAGTAAATATAACATATCTCTCAAAATTCAGCAGAAAAGAAGAAATTTATACATTAGATTTATCAAAATTAGAATACATAGAACATGGTTCTAATAAAACAAATATGATTATAACATCCCCTGAAATAAAAAAAATGGCACAAGGTATTCAAAATGATAAAGAACATTTAATTAGTAAAATTAATCAAGTTTATAATAATATTTTGAGAGAATTTATAATTTTCAATAACAAATCCAAATTATCTATAATCTCTCAATTTATTGGATTGATAGACACAGCCCATAATAGAGCATATAATGCTTATAAATTTAATTATACACAACCAATTATTGAAGATCTAAATGATGGTAAATCTTATTTTGATGCTGAAAAAATGAGACATCCATTAATAGAACAACTAAATCAAAATGAATTATATGTTAGTAATAATATAGAATTAGGTTCAAATTATAATTGTTCTCTCATATATGGAACAAATGCAGTTGGTAAGAGTTCTCTCATCAAATCAATTGGAATTAATATAATATTAGCTCAAAGTGGAAATTATGTACCATGTACAAGTTTTAAATATTTTCCATATAATAGTTTATTTACACGTATTCTTAATACTGATAATATTTTTAAAGGTCTCTCAACATTTGCACTTGAAATGAGTGAATTAAGAAATATTTTGAAATATTCTGATAAAAATAGTATTGTATTGGGAGATGAATTATGTAGTGGAACAGAATCGGTATCAGGATTAAGTATTTTTACGGCAAGTTTGGAGAGATTACATAATAATGAAGTAAGTTCTATATTTGCAACACATTATCATGAATTATTAAAATATGATGAAATAAAAAATTTAAAAAAATTAAAAATAAATCATATGAGTGTTATATTTGATAAAAAAACAAATAAATTAATTTATGATAGAAAATTAAAAGATGGTTCAGGAGAGATGATGTATGGAATTCAAGTTGCACAAAGTTTAGATTTAGATAATGAATTTATAGAGAGATGTTATAGTATTAGAAATAAATATAATGAAAATAATGATTCGGTAATGGATAGTAAAGAAACAAATTATAATTCAAAAAAAATAAAATCAAAAATTTGTGAAATGTGTAGAGAGAATCCTAGTTGTGATACACATCACCTACAATTTCAAGAAAATGCAGATAAAAAAGGAATTATAAATAATGAATTTCATAAAAATAAAAAAGCAAATCTGATCAGCTTATGTTTTGAATGTCATCAAAAAATTCATAAAGAAAATAAACAATTAAAAAAAGTAAAAACTAATAAAGGTTATGAATTAACAGAGTTAATTTGATTAATAAATAAAAATAAATAAAATATATGAAGAATTTAACTCTTAAAATATTTATTATCAAATACATTATAAGATTTAATCTAAATTTTCTTGTTTTGCAGCCACTTTTTTATTTCTTGGAAGCTTTACTCCAGTTATTTTCTCAATTGATGCAATTTGAGCATTTGTTAAAACTTCCTTATTTGATTCCCACCTACCTAATATTTGGGAGGATACGCCGACTTGAGCAGCTAATTGCTTTTGGTTTAAATTTTTTCCATTTCTTGCTTGCGCTATTAATTGTCCTAAATTTTTTTGTTGCTCTAGTTTTACCTCTTCTGGATTAGATGTTTTATTACTATGAATTTTTTTTGCTTGTTCACGCTTTTTGTTATCAGATGCATTATTAAATGTAATGGATTTCCAATCTTGATGTTCCATTTTTATTGTTAATATAATAAAAATATAATTTTTTCAATTTTTCAATAAATACAAATAAAAATTGATTATATTTAATAAAAATAATAAACATATGAACACAAAGCAAACTAGTGAGATGCTTCCATTCAAAAATACTTATTTTGATAAACTTCCCGAAAAATTAATTGATTATATTTGGGAGTTTAATCATCATGATGCTGCACTTATTATTAATTATTATGCGAGAAAATATATATGTAATAGTGTTTTACATTTAAAAGAAATGGTAACATTTGCTCTTCATAGTAAAATAGGTGTAGCAATGGAAAATCATAAATTCTTTTACAGAAATAGAATTATGGACAAAAATGATGTGTTTTCAAGACTAAAAGCATGCCAGTGTTGTAAACGACACCAAATATTAAAACCAAAAGTATTACAACCATGGATTGATACAGATTTTCATGGAACACAAGAAACACCTTGTAATTGTATTTGTAGACATTATACGAGATTTTTATGTAGAGGTGAAAGAAAAAATATTCATTATAATGATGAAGAGTAAATAAATTAAATAGTGTGCAAATAAAAATTAAATATTTATGTAATTTATAATGGCATTTTCTAAATTTAGGGCAATATTTCCTACAATTATATTTATTTTAGTTTGTGTATTAGTAAGCATGGTAGTCTTAAATTTTTTCCAGGTTGATATGAATGATAATAATGGATTTAAAGTATTAAATCGTGTTTTAACAGTTGAAGGTATGAAAAATGGAAAAAAAATTAATGGAGCTAAAGGAATAGTTCAAGAGGGAATGTGTGGTGGAAAACATAAAAAAGAAGGAATGTGTGGAAGTAAAAAACATAAAGAAGGTATGTGTACATTAGAAGGTATGAAAAATGAAGAAGAGGAGGAAGTAGAAGAAGAAGATTTAGCTACTATTGGTGCATTTGCATCTAATTTAATGAATTAAATTAATTATTATATTTTTAATAAAATTGATATTAAAAATATAAATAAATAATAATATAGCAATGTTGATTCCAGTAAAGTGTTTTACTTGTGGTAAAGTTTTAGGAAATAAATTCAGATTTTATCAAACTGAAATTAAAAAACGTAAAATAAATAAAAAAATGGATCTAGATAAAGTTATATATTTAACAAAAGATTTTATTGATAAAACACCAGAAGGTGAAGTATTAGATTTATTAGGATTAAATAAATATTGTTGTAGACGTCATATGTTAACTCATGTAGACATAGAATAAAAATATTTTATTATATTATAAATGGCTCGTACTAAAAAAAGAGTTTACAGAAGAAAATCTAGAAAAAATAAAAGAAGAACTAAAAGAATGAAATTAAAAATGAAAAATTTAGGAAAAAAACCAAGAAGTTACAAAAGAATTCAATATGGATGCAGTTCAAAAAAAAATATGAAAGGAGGAGGTCCAGTATTTCAACCTTTAACAGATTTTGCTAGAAGTTCTCAAGCATCAACACAAGATTTTTTTAATAAATTTCATGGAGATGATCCAAAAACAAATGAAGTAATTGTAAGAGATCCAGCAAGTGAAGATATTAATTATAATTTTTCTTCTAATTAATTTTTTTTTTTATATTAAAATAATATAAATGGCAAACTATTTTGATAAATATGTAAAAGATTTTAAACACCTTTGCACACCTGCTTTTTTTTATTTAGCAATTTCAGTAGTCGTATTTGTAGTTATAGCAGTTCAGAATTTTGGAAATACTAGTAAATATTGTCTAGGTAATTATGAATGTTATGTTCCAAATACATTTATGATGTTTGTATTTAAAGCATTATATATATTATTTTGGACATTTATTTTAAATTCATTATGTAAAGCAGGTTATAAAGAAGTTTCTTGGTTTTTAGTATTATTACCATTAATATTATTATTTATTATTTTAGCATTAGTTATAATTACCTATTCAGGAATGGCATTATCATAAATATATAAATATTGCTTATAAATTAAATGTTAATAAGAAATATTAGAATATTAAACTATAAATATAATATAATATACTATGAGTGAACAGGATATTATAACTTGGTCAATAATAGATAAATTATTTGAAGATAATCCTAATCTATTAATAAGACATCATTTGGATTCTTATAATGATTTTTTTAATAATAAAATTTTTAATATAATTAAGGAAAAAAATCCAGTTCAAATTTTTAAAGAACAAGATACAGACAGTAAAGAATATAATCTACAAGCAGATATTTATTTTGGTGGAAAAGAAGGTGATAAATTATATTTTGGTAAACCAATTATTTTTGATGAAACAAGAAAACATTATATGTTTCCAAATGAAGCAAGATTAAGAAATATGAGTTATTCAACAACTTTACATATGGATATAACAGTAATTTATACAATCAAAAAAGATGGAGAAGTTCAAACAATAGAATCGAATTTAGAAAAAATATATTTTGGTAAATTTCCAATTATGTTAAATTCTGATTTATGTATTTTAAATAAATTAGATAAAAATACCAAATTTAACATGGGAGAATGTAAAAATGATAAAGGAGGATATTTTATTATTGATGGAAAAGAAAAAGTTCTTATTAGTCAAGAAAAATTTGCCGATAATATGTTTTATATTAGAGAAGATTATAATGAAATATATTCACATTCAGCTGAAATAAGAAGTGTAAGTGAAGATGCTTCAAAACCAATTAGAACTTTATCTATTAGAATTGTAAGACCTTCACCAAAATATAAAAATGGTAATATAGTTGTTAATATTCCAAATGTTCGTAAACCAGTTCCACTATTTATAGTAATGAGAGCATTAGGTGTATTATCAGATAAAGAAATAATTGAATATTGTTTATTAGATCTAGAAAAATATGAAAGTTATATAGATTTATTTATTCCATCAATACATGATGCGGGTAATATTTTTAATCAAGAAGTCGCTATGAAATATATGGCTACTTTAACTAAAGGTAAAACTATGTCTCATATACTAGAAATATTAATGGATTATTTCTTACCACATATTGGTGAAAATAATTTTACTAATAAAGCATATTTTTTAGGATACATGGTAAATGAATTATTAAAAGTATATAAAGGTGATAAAAAAGCAACAGATCGTGATAGTTTTAAATTTAAACGTGTAGAATTAACTGGTTCATTAATGTATGATTTATTTAAAGAATATTATACATTACAACAAAAACATATTTATACTAAAATAGATAAAGAATATTACTATAAACAAGGGATTTATCAAGATGATTTTACATCACTAATAGAAAATAATTATCAAGAATATTTCAAAGATAGAATTTTAGAAAGTGGTTTTAAAAAAGCATTTAAAGGTAATTGGGGCTCTGAAGAACATACCAAAAGACCTGAAGTAATTCAAGATTTAAATCGTTTATCATTTAATTCATTTATTTCACATCTAAGAAAATTAAATTTACCTTTAGACTCCAGCGCTAAAATTATTGGACCCAGATTATTACATTCATCACAATGGGGTATTATTGATCCAGTTGATACACCTGACGGTGGTAATGTTGGATTACATAAACATATGAGCTTAGGTGCTACAATAACTAATGGATATTCAAGTAAACCAATAATAGAATTATTAAGACAATTAGTATTTATGGAATTACTTAGTGAATGTACTACAGAATATATATCAAAATGTATCAAAATATTTGTAAATGGTGCTTGGGTTGGAATTATTACTAATCCCATTGAAGTATTAGATATTTTAAAAAAATATAGAAGAATTGGTTTAATTCCTGTATATACAAGTATCAGTTGGTCTATTATAGATGAAATTATTTATATTTATACTGATGCTGGTAGATTATGTAGACCTATATATTATATAGAAGAACAAATTCCAAGTTTTAGAAAAGAAAAAGTTTTAACTAAAATATTAGAAAATAATTTTACTTTTAATGACCTACTAATTGGTTTTAATAATTTTAAAAAAGATGAAAAACTTATTACTAATAAAGAAGTATTTATAAAATCAAATTTAATTTATAGCAACATAAATGATTTATATAGTATTCCTTATAAAGAAGGCGAATCTATTGAAAGTAGAGAAAAAATATTAGAATCTTTATTACAGCAATCAGGAATTATTGAATATTTAGATACCGCAGAAACCGAAACTACTTTAATTGCTATAACTGAAGAGAAAATTAATAAATTTACAACACATCTTGAAGTACATCCATCATTATTATTAGGTATAATGGGTAACCAAATTGTATTTCCTGAAAATAATCAACTCCCTAGAGATTTATTTTCTTGCGGTCAAAGTAAACAAGCTGTTAGTTTATATAATTCTAATTATCAAAATAGAATAGATAAAATGGGTGTAGTATTAAATAATGGCCAAATTCCTCTCGTTAAAAGTAGATATTCAAAACATATCAATAATGAAGAACATCCATATGGTATTAATGCCATCGTTGCAATTGGATGTTATGGAGGTTATAATGTAGAAGATAGTATATTATTTAATGAAGCTTCAATAAAACGTGGAATGTTTAATACTACTTATTTTAATATGTATGAATCTAGAGAAGAAAGTTCTAAAGTTGCAGCAGGAACTATTGATTCTAAATTTTGTAATATTGAAAAAGAATTAGTTATTGGAAAAAAACCTGGTTATGATTATTCTCAGCTTGATGAACACGGTTTAATAAGAGAAAATACCTTATTAGATGATAAAAAAGTTATTATTGGTAAAGTAAATAACAATTTAAATAATCCCGATACTTATATTGACGCTTCTATTACTCCAAAAAAAGGACAATTAGGTTTTGTTGATAAATCTTTTATAACTGAAGGAGAAGAAGGTTTTAGGATCGCTAAAGTGCGAATTAGAGAAGAACGCATACCTGCTATGGGAGATAAGTTTTGTAGCAGATGCGGCCAAAAAGGTACAATTGGGTTGATAATCCCAGAAGATAGTATGCCATTTACTGAAGATGGAATAAGACCCGATCTAATTATTAATCCACACGCTTTACCTAGTAGAATGACTATTGGTCAATTAGTTGAAACATTAATGGGAAAAACTTGTGCTAATTATGGCGGCTTTGGAGACTGCACTGCTTTTGTTAATAAAGGATCTAAACATCAAGTTTTTGGAACATTATTAAATAATATTGGATATAATTCTACCGGAAATGAAATATTATATAGTGGTGAAACCGGAGAACAACTACAAGCTGAACTTTTTATTGGTCCTTGTTATTATATGAGACTTAAACACATGGTTAAAGATAAAATTAATTACCGTGCCCAAGGTCCTAGAACTGTTTTAACTAGACAAACCGTACAAGGTAGAGCTAATGATGGTGGTTTACGTATTGGAGAAATGGAACGTGATTGTATTATTGCTCATGGCGCTACCAAATTCTTAAATGAATCTATGCTTAAACGTGGTGATGAATATTTTGTTGCTATTTGTAATAATAGTGGTACAATTGCTATTTATAATCAAACCAAAAATATATTTATTAGTCCATTTGCAGATGGTCCATTAAAATTCAATAATAATATCGAAAATGAACAAAATATTGAAGTAGTTACAAAATATGGGAGAGATTTTAGTATTGTTAGAGTTCCATATTCATTTAAATTATTAATGCAAGAATTGCAAGTTATGAATATTCAAATGAGAATCATTACCGAAGATAATATTGATCAGTTAACTTCTATGAATTATAAAAATACATTAGAAATAATGAAAGATAGAGTTTTAAATAATAAACAAAAAACTGAATTTAATAAAATAGCCAATCCAAACCTACCTCCTGAAGAAGATGAAGAAGATATAGAAATTCCAAAAGAACTTAGTGAAGATGAAGAAAGTGGAGAAGGTGAAGAAGGTGAAGAAGGTGAAGAAATAAAAAAAACTAGTGAAGAAGAAGGCGAAGAAGCTGAAGAAGGAGAAGGTGAAGAAGAAGATATTGATGATGGAGATAATGAAGGTTTATCACCTGTAACAGTAGAAGCAGTTAAAAAAGCAAAAGAAGATTATGAAAAATATAAAGCATCTATGGATGAAGATAGTGATAGTGAAGAAGAAGAATCAAAACCACCTTTAACACTTGGTGAACAAGTATCTGGAGCTTTAGATAACTTCGTCCAAACTTTAACTGGAACTTCAAAAGATAAAACAGATAAAACAGAAAAACAAGAAAAAACAGGTTTAACAAAAGATGGCGGTCCAATAGTTTTTGAAAAAGAAGTAAAAAAAGTTGAAAAAGAACCTGCGTTAAAAGAAGATAGTGTTCTTTCTATTGAAACTGAAAAAGCTACTAAAGAAACTGATGATGATAAATCTTCTTCTTTGGGAGAATCAAATTTATCTAATTCTGAAAAAAGAAAAACTATAAAAATAGACCAACAATAAAAATTTAATATTTGTATAAATTATAAATGAGAGTGGTAAGAAAAATTCCAAGTTTTGGAAGAAGACCAAAACAAGATAAAGCAGGTCCTAGTGATTTTGCTCCTATACATAAAACTGAAAGATATCATCCTAAAATTCGTTCTAATTTAGAAATACATACCGAAGATCAAGGATTTATATCACATAATAATAACGCTTATACAATGCAGGTGGCGGCGATCCAGCGCAAAGTTTAAATGCTATATATAATATACCAACTTCACCATATGATGATAAATTTGTAGTAGGAAAAGTAGGAATTGCAGATATTCCTATGGAGTATAAACAACATATTGGTAAAAATATTAGTGTTCCAGATGAAGAAGATGGAAATAATTTAACAGGACTAATTTTAGGAATTAGAACACTTGATTTAAAAGACTTAGGTGAATATATTTTTTATGAAGTGCTTTTTCAACCAAATAAAGAAAATAGTAAAGCCGTAGTAAAATTAATTTGCACAGAAAAATATAAAATTAAAGTTTTAGGCTTAGAAACCGAGGCTGAAATAATGTGGAGAATCAAAGAAGCAAATACCGCTAATCTAGCTAATCGGGATTCTGTACAAATGAAAATATTACAGCAAGTAGCGCAGCAAAGAAATAGACCTAAATCACCTAGAAGAATATTAGGTAAAAAAAAAAGCACAATCAGTAGCTGTAAACTATTTACAAAGCGAATTGGGTGATGATTATGCAGAAAGTATGCTACAACTTGGCAGAAGTAGCATACCTGAAAGCAGAAGTAGCATACCTGAAAGAAGAAGTAGCATACCTGATGATCTTGACTTTGCTAGACCCAGTAGTCTATCTAGAACTTCTTCTAAATCTTCTTCTAGATCTTCTTCACCTAAATCTCGAGCAGGTTCTCCAGGAAGATTAAGAAGAGGTCCATCTTTTCGTCGCAAAACAACAAAAAAAGCAAAAAAAACAAAAAAAGTAAAAAAAATGCAAAAAAGAAAAAAAACAAAAAGAAGATAAATTAAAATTATTATAAAATTGAATAAAGAATTATTTATTTAATATATATAATATTAAATAAATGACAAATACAAATAGTCATATAATTTCTATATATAATGCTAGAAAAAATTTACTGGAAATTTTAGAAGAAAGAGGATTTGATGTTACTCCATATAGTAATTTTAGTATAAATGAGATAGGTATTATGTTAGATACAAATCAATTAGATATGCTATTAGAAAAAAGTAGTACAAAAAAGAAAATATATGTAAAATTTTATGTAAGTAAAGTGTTAAAAACACAAAATATATATGATATGGTAGAAGATTTATTTCATATTGAAAGTATTTTATCAAAAAAGGATGATTTTATAATTATAGCAAAAGATCAACCTAATGATACTTTAATCCAAAATGTAAAAGATATATGGATGTCTGATAATATTTATATATCATTATTAACCATAAAAAGATTACAATTTAATATTTTAAAACATGAATTAAATCCACCACATATAAAACTTACGAGTGAAGAAAAAGAAGATTTTATGAAAAAATTTAATATATTAAAAGAAAGTCAAATTCCTGATATTTCATATTTTAGTCCAGTTTCATTAGTTATGGGATTTAGACCAGGAGATGTGATACATATAAAAAGAAAAAGTAGAACAGCAATAGAAACAGATTTTTATAGAATTTGTAAAATTTAAAATGTAAAATTTAAAATGTAAAATTTAAAATGTAAAATTTAAAATGTAAAATTTAAAATGTAAAATATAATAATAATAATATTAAATTAATATTATTATTATATAATAGTAATGGAAATAAATAATTTTTCTATTTTTAATACAGATAATAAATGTTATCGACCTAAATCATCTTTAACTAGTACAGAAGAATTAAATAAATTTGTAAATGATAATTTTAATAGTTACAAATTTGAAATAAAAAATAATTCTGAAAATAAAAGTCTAGTTGAAGAATGTAAAAATAAAGCACTAGAAAAAAATAAATCAGTATTTATAGTTAGTGATTTATCAAGAGAGAAAAAAGGTAATAATTTTAGTTATGATTGTTTGATTCCAAAAGCAGATAAATTATGTGATTTTAATGATATAGAAAATTTATTGAAACCATTTAATGATTTAATAAATGATTTATTTGGTAGTAACTTAGAAAGAACACCTGAATCTATAACGATGGATTTACCTTTAAATCAAGAAACAAGAAATAAAGATTTTAGAAGTGGTATAGCTAATTGTGTTTCTTTTACAGAAAATGGAGAAAAAAATAATTTTTCAAAATCAGGTAGATTTATAATATATAAAACTGAATTAGTTGATAATGAAAATTTTAGAAATAGTTTATCAAGAGTTCAATCATATAATCATTACAAAAATGAATATACTAATTGGACACAATTAACACAAGGAGTTTTAAATGATTTTGAAAATAAATTTAAAATATATATTTGTAATCCTAATAAAAATAATGAAGATGAATTAGATAAAAAAATATTAGCATTAAAAGATCATTATATGAAAATTTTTAGTTCATTAGATAGTATTGCATTAGATGTTTCAAATTTAGCAGTATTAACAAAATATGATACATTATATTTAGAAAAATTACAAAAAATGATAGATGATAAAAAAGAAGAATTAAAAAATTTAATTGGTTTTGATGGTGCAAATAATGGAAAATTAGGTGATACAAAGTTTTTAAAAAATTTGAAAATATCAGAAAATATTATACTGTTTTTTGTAATAAGTTTTGTAATTTATGCGTATGCAAAAAAACAAATATAATTTATTTAGAAAATGAAAATAATAAATAAAAATATATATAAATAATAAGTATGGATTTAGTATTGAATAGAATAGAAGCTAAAAATAGTAATAAAAAAGAACCAATGAAAAATAAAAAAACAAATTTTGTTTCTAGTGAAATAAATTTAGATACATTGCAATCTATGTTTATGAAAGAAAAATATCAAAATTTAAGTGAAAATACAAATTATGAATTAATGACTAATGGATTTCAATCTGTTAATGATGGTGTTGATTATGTTGAATGTGTAAATAATAATTGTTCAAAACTCAGTAATGAAAATATGGAAAATAAAGAAAAAGATTTAGTAAAAGACAAAAAATCTAATGGTACTAATGTTATGATGAAAAATTTAGATATATTAGTATCTCTTGTTTACATATTTTTATTAGTAGTACTTTTATTAGGAAGTGTTATAAAAAGAGATGCTAATAATTTAATTAATATTTTAATAATAACATTAGTTTATTTATTTTATCAAATTTATATGAGCTATAAAAATTAAGATATTAATATATTTTCATATTATAAATATATAATATGAAAAGTAGTATACAATTTAAAATATTTATTTTATCAATATTAATAATTATTCCTATTGGTATTTTGTATTTTAATTTAGGAGAGGATTTATTTATAAATATAAAAGAGAATCTGGAAAATAGGCAAATTATTGATCAACATTATGTAAACATTTGTAATCCTAGTAAAGCCAAATTTTATAATTTATCTCCTGCTTCACTACAACCAATATCAACAAAATCTTTAGTAACTGATATTTCTAGTTGTAAATATGAATGTGATTTATTAAACTGCGATTTATATTTAACACAAAATGATGTTTGTAAAATGTATGATTTGAAAACTGGTTTTGATAAAATACAAGTAAATTGTAATAATAATACTCTTCCTAGTTATGAAACTAATTATAATTATTTAGGTGAAGGACATGTAGATAAAAAATTCTATAATTCTAATAAAAATAAATTTGAACATATTGATTATTTATTAGATAAAGCTAATGATGTAAAAACAGATTATATTGCTATAAATGATGAATTAAATAGATTAAAAGGAACTTCTGAAAAACGTGATGATTTAAAAGATATGTATGATAATGTAAATTCTAAATTAAAAAATTTAGCAGACCACTTAGATTTAAGTAGAAATTCTTTATATAGTAATTTTGTTTCAAATCCTTATTCTATGCAGGCAACTGATAGAATACAATTAGGTGATAAAAATTTATCTTATATAGGAATATTAAAAGAATTTGATAGATTTTATGATGAATCTAGAGATTTAGAAGGTAGAATGACTAATGATAATTTAGAATATGATAGAAAATATTTAGTTTACACGATTTTAACAATTTTAATGATTATTAGTGTAATTATATTTATTGTTTATAAAGTTCTTCCAGATTTATTCAAAGATAGTTTTATTATTTCTTATTTTGTAGGAGTATTGTTATTAGTATATTTTATACATAATTATTTTAAAGTTTAATAATTTATAAATTATTATTATATATTAATGTCTACTAAGAAACATATTTACGTTAATCCTTTGGGTGGAGTAAAAGAAATTGATTATAATAATGTTGAAAAACTTAAAAGTTCTACAAGAACAATAAATGCTCGTGTAGAAGATAGTAAATTACAAAATCAAAGTCATTATTTACAATTATCTATATGGTCTGTGACAACTGGTATAAGTATTATAGCTCTCTTACTTTTATTAAGAGGAGTTAATAGTAAATAAATTAATAAATAATTATATTTATATAATATAGTATAAATATAATTATGTCTAATTTAGAAGAAACAAATGAAGCTCCAATTTTAAGTTTAGAGGCATTAAATAGTAGAAGAGATAAATTATATGAATTATTAGGCGCGATTAATAATCATGAAATTGGTTTAACAAAATATCATACATCTGAAGAAAGAGTAGCAGCATTAAAAAAATCTAGAGAAAAATATATTGAAAAACAACAATCATTAGAAGAAAAAAATAAAATACTATTAAGAACAATCAATAAAGAACCCGTTAAATTAGGTAAATTAAATAGTTATACTAATGATATTGATAGTCTTTTAAATACTAATCCTTTTTTAGTTCCAAATAATAAGGTGCAAAAAATTAAAGGATATTTTGGCTCCGATGCTGTAAATGGTATTATATTAGAATTATCTGATACTGGAAGTAGAGAATATGGACATACAAATACCAGTGGGGGAGGAAGTGTAGAATATTCTTTAGAACCAACTGAATTTATTGTTAAAATTGATAAAGTTGATTCATCTACAGCAGGTACACTTGGAAATGCTTTAATATTTTATACTTCATCTGGTAGAAAACATATTGTTAAAGGTAAAAATACTGAAATTGACCCTAGTAAATTCTCTGAAGAAAAAATATTTGCTATTAATCCTACTTATCAAAGATGGGAATGGCATGAAGCCGAAGCAAAAAAACATGGTTATACATTAGCTTCTATCGCTGATTCAGGTGAAAGTAATTTTATTAGTAATTTATTGAGACAATATGGATTTGGTAGTGCTTGGGCTGGAGGTAGAAGAACTAAAAGAGGAAGAAGCAGAGGCTCAGATAGTTGGAAATGGGTTGATGGAACTCCATGGAACTATACTAGTCCTTGGGGTGGTGGAGAGCCTAATGATTGTTGTGGAGGTGAAGATTATTTACAAATCTCAAGTGGTGGTCGTTGGAATGATTTGTTTCCATATAATTTACCAGCAGTTTATTCTAGAAAAGCAACACGTTATAGTATAAATTCTGTAACTTCTGGTGGTTCAGATATGGAAATTCTTGGACTTAATAGTGCTAATGATTTAACTGTTGAAACAGATGAACAATATATAACTGATACTCAGGCTATTGATAATTTAGAACAATTAAAAGATGATGTAAATGAGTTAATTGGACAATTAGATAATGATACTGACGATGCTCAAGTTGAATATGCTTATAATTTAAAAATAATATCTAGTATTAAACGTTTAGTTACTGTTATAGATAATGAAATAAATAATATCAATAATTTAAATGCTTCTGCAAAATCTGGTTTTACTAACATGGGAACAAAAGTTAATAATTTTTTCAATAATATATTTAGTAATAATAAGAGTATGAAAGAAGGTTTTAAAGAAGGTTTAAATAGTCCATTTTATGATTACATGCTAAGATTATTTAGAGATACAAGACAATCTGTAAATGATGAATTAGGAGTTACAGATAGAATTGAATATGAAGAAAATAGAAATTACATGCTTGAATTATTAGCACAAAAAGATCAAGTATTAGGTAATGTTTTAATGGATTATATGATAAATGATACTGAAGGTTCTAATGCAGAACAATTATATGAAATAATGAATCAAGAAAATCAAGATAAAAAAAGAAAAATTAAAATTAATGATTATTATTCTAAAACATATGTAGAATATTCCCATATTTTAAAAATTATTATACTTTTAGTTGCTATTATGATTCCATTTTTAATTTTAGCAAAATATGAAATATTAGATAAAAATATTTCTTTAAGTGCTGTTATCATTATTACATTTTTAGGTTTCTTATATGTGCTATATAGATTGTATTTATTATATATGAAAGATAATATCAATTTTGATAAAGATAGAATTCCATATGATAGACAGGCTGGAGAATTAATGAAACAAGGTAGAATTAAACAAAAAACCGGAATTCAAGGATTAGGAATTACTTGTATTGGTGAAGAATGTTGCGGTGAAGGAATGGCATATGATAATACTAAACATAAATGCTTTCCAATAGACCCAACCACAACTTCTACTACATCACAAGATGAAAATTTTAATAACTTTTTTGAATCAATGAATAATATGAAAAATAATCAAAAATCAAATGTAAAACAAAATAATATACACGAAGATTCTCAAGAATTTACTTTTATTGAACCATTTATGAGTTCAGTAGAAGACACAAGAAGATTTAAAACAGATTCATTACTAGAATCATTAAACAATAGTACTGAAAATAATATGTTTTTTAACAAACAATAAAAAAAAGTATTATTATTATATTTTATAATAATAATATAAGTTTATTACTAATGAGTGATTGTAAAGTATCTGATCAAGTTTACACCGCTTTTAATCAAATGGAAACAGATTTAGTAAAAGGAATTCAAGAAACTATTAGTGAAGAAGTATTACCTCCTGATTTTAAAGATAGAATGCAAATATTAACTGAATATGCAATGACTGGAGAACAATTTCAAAAATATGCAGAAGAAAGTGATAAATATAAATGGAAAAGAGTTCATAAACCTGCTATGCAAAAAAAATCAGAAGCTTACACAAATTTAAAAGAAGGATATGAAAATATACAAGTTATTGATTCTATTAGACAAGCTATTAACTCAAGACATTTAACATTTGCTAATACACCAACATTTCAAACTCAATGTGCACAAAATGCTGAAACAACATCAAAAGATGCAAGTGATGCAGAAAAAACAGATTTAACCAGATTAAAAAATTATTTTAGTTCTAATTTAGACAGTTATAAATCTATTTATAATTATCAAGTTTCTATTGGAGGTTTAATTGATGGAAAAATGAAAGAATTACAAAAATTTACCAACAAAGTTGATACATATAAACAAAATTTATTTATTGATAGTAGAAAAGATAATTATGAAAATTCTAATTATGACTTTTATAAATCTATTTATTTTTATATACTATTAATTTACTATATACTAGTAATCTCATATTTTATTTTTACACCTTTTTTCCAAGAAAAAAAATACTTAAATTATAAATTAGTTACAATTATAGTATTATATATATTTTTTCCTTTTATATTACCTTATTTATTATCATTAATATACAATGTTTATGAATATATTATAGAAACAAATAATTTAAGAGGAGAGATTATAAGTTACCCTTATATTATTGAAGATAAAGAAAAATATGAATAATATATATATGAAAAAAAAATATACTAAAAAAAAAGCTAGAGGTTTTAGTAAAATAACTGGCAAAAGTAGAATATCAAGAACACAAACAAAACAATTATCAGATGCTTATAAAATAATAATTGAAGAATTATCGTCTGATGAGCAAGAGAAATTAATTAAAGTTATGACTAAATTTCAAAAAACTTTTACACCTTTGAACATTTAAAACGCTGGTGTAATAAAATGAATATTTGTAAAATGTAAATTACATCCTTGCCAACCTGCTCTTTTAGCATTCTTACTTAGTGGTTTTCTCGGAATAATATTATCACAAGTAATATCGTCGGATTTTATATGAATTATATCTAATATATTATGATTAACCTTTTTGTATAAAATTATAATATAATCTATTTGATCTTCAATGCTTTTTAATGTAGTCTTATATTCTGCTCCAATGGTTTTAAATTCACTATATTTTTTTATATTATTATATGACTTTTCAGTAGTATTTTTACACTTAATTTGATATTTTTTTCCACAATTTTTACATATTTGATCTTTGGATTTTGCATTTATAATACACTCTAACCAATTCATTTCATTACATTTTATACATTGAATTTTTTCACAAGAATATATTTCAGCTGCTCTACCTATAATTCTTGAATTACTTTTCCATAAAGGTTTTTGTTCTTTTACCTTATCGATTTGTGGCTGTAATGATGATGATGTCGTTAATAATCAATTTTTTATAATATTGGCATTTTAAATGTTTAAAGGTGTAAACAAAAATTACAAGATAAAAAAACTAAATCAAAAAAGACTCCTGTGTATAAAAGTTCTAAATATTATAAAACATTAGAAGAAGTACCTGCACCATTATTGGATAAAATTTTAAATAAAATTAATGAAAAATTTGAAATTAAAGATGATGAAGCAAAAAATTTATTAATGAAAACTATTTTAGCGTCTAGTGTATCTAATGTTTTCAATAAATCTTTAGACAATATATTAGAATTTAACAAAACTATATTAAAATATAGTAAAGAAGCATGTAAATATTTAAGTGATATACAAAGTTATAGTATGTATCCATCTTCTGCAGATGAAGAAGAGAGAGAAATGATAGATTATGAATTTAGACCAGTTAAACAAAGTTTAAGAGATAAAATGGGTAGTGTATTTTTTAATTTAAATAAATTATTAATTATGAGAAATAATATAGTTACTCAATTAAATAATATTTTAAAAATAATAGATAACAAAGATGATGATTCTAAAATTTATAAAGATCTTATAGATAATTTAAATATTGACTATTTAGAAGAATTTGATAAAGCAGAATTATATAATGGTGGTAGATCATTTAATTTAGATGATAAAATAGATAAATTAAGAGATGAACTACCAAATATTTTTAAAGAAGTAAAAATTAGTTTTGAGAGATTATTAAAAACTAAATTAATATATTCAAAAGATGATGTTACCACTTTGTATTCTATTGTTGGTAGCATATATGATGCTACAACTTCTATAGATTATTCATTAGGACAATTTGAAGAATTTTTAGAATTAAAAAAAAATCAAGTGTTAGTAGAAAATCCAGATCAAGAGGCTCAACTAGTCGAAGATAATCATTATTTAAATAATAATTTTTTTATTTAAATAATTCTTTTAGCTTACTCAACTAATACATCTTCTTCCACTACTTCATCATCACTATCATCTTCTTCATATACAATTTGGACATTAGACCATTTACCACGTGCACATCTACCAAATAATTTATCACAATAATCTGTAATTTCTTTACCATTTGGTAAATTATTTCTTCCATAATTCGAAATATACCAATTTTTAAATTCTTCAAGTAATTCTGTCTTCTTCATCTTAGCATCTCTTTTACGAACAATCTTTTCTTTAGCAAATTCACTTAAATAATCCTGAGAATTACGATATTTATCACTAACAGCAGTTACAATTGGTACATCTTTAACTTTACCTTCTTTCTTAAATGCTAAATCAACTAACATAGATGCTAATACTGGAGCCCAAATATTAAATTTCTTATCTAATTGCCTATCAATTTTAAACTGATATGGAAAATTAGATTTAGGAAATCTATGTTCATCTTCATAAGGAGCATCATTAAATTTGGACATAAAATCACAAACACGAATACGGCGCCAAGTACCATCATCATTAGTTTTAATTTCAAATAATACATTAGTACAAACTACTAATTTAAATTGAGGAATAAATGTAACAGAATCTTTAAATAAGGCTCGACCTACTAATGGATCACCACCAGTAATTTCTTTCATAATACCTTCATTAATTTTATCACCTTTACTAGGTTCTTGCATACAAGCATAACGGACACCCATTAATTGAACTATTTCAGGAGAAGTAGAACCAATTGTATTTCTACTTTGAGTGATTAATGTAATAGGAACAGTTGCTTTATAATCACCAAGAGCTTTTCCCATTAATTCAACTAATTTAGATTTACCATTTGCACCACTTCCAGTATAAATATTGAATGTTTGATTATCATTAGTTCCAATTAATACAGAAGATAAATGTTCCCACATATATCCTCGTAATTCTTCATTTGGAAATAATGCATTAATAAATTCATAAATTTCTTCAATTATTTCTTCATAAGTAGTATTTTTATCTAATGGATGAGTTCCTTTTAATGTATTAAATGGAGTATAATCAATATTAGTTGATTTTGAAATATAATCATCAGGGCGACCTTTTCTATAAGTTCTTGTTTTGAAATCAATAACATAATTATTAAAACAAAGTAAATATGGATTAGCATCAATTTTCTGAATAAAATCTTTATCATAAAATATATCACGAGCCTCTTTCATAATATTATTTTTCCAACTAGTTGTTTTTAATAATATACAAATATCACCTAATTTTGAAGAACGTACTTTAAGATTACTAACGATAGTATCAGTATCATTTCCACTTTGTTCCATTTTAGCAATTACTTCAATTAAATCAGAGGCTTTTTGCATATATTGATCATGCATTTCTTTTGAAATTTTTAATCGTAATGTATTTCCACTATCTACTTCATGCCATTTATTTTTCTTATATTCATACCACTGATTATTTTTAACACTAACACAAATAAATTGATCTTTACACATTTGATACAATACATTAGCTAAGTCAAACTCACCAACCTTATCTTTATTAATAATAGATTCTAATGTTTGTTCTATATAATAAGATATTGTTTCTTTTCTAATATTTGTATAAGTATTATAATTATCAGTTTTAGCCCAAAACATAATAGATCTATTTGTTAAGCCATCAGAATTTTTATAATCAAATGATTTCCACATGTTATAATAAGTTTCAACATCTCTAAAATCAAAACCACTAGATTGAGAACTAAACTTCATCCAAGTTAAGAATAATTTATCATGAGTATTTTTTAGAGCCCATCCAACTCTAATCCATTTATTAAATGAACCTTCACCATAATAACTTTCAGGTAAAATCATTGTAAATTGATGAGTTTCTTTAACTTCATAATCATTATGACTTAGATTTTCTAGAAATGCTTGCATTAATGTATCTAATTGTTTTGCATCTGATATTTTAGATAAATCACATTGTTCCAAATCAATATTTGTTTCTATCATATTTATTTTAGGCTTTTTATGTTCTTTTGATGTAATATCAATTTTTTCTTTTTCAATAGCATCTAATAAATATTTATTATCAACTAGTTCAAATCTTTTATGATTTTGATTCCGAGCAGACATAATTGGTAAATGCTCTAACATATTTAATTTAGATACATTATTATCTTTTATATCCCAAGAATCTTCTTCATTATCATAAATTAATGTAAAATAATAACTTAGTTCATATGCTTTATGTCCAGGTTTTCTAGAACCAAATAACTGCCAATTTACAAAACCTTTTGTAATACCTTCATCAAATACTTCATCAAATGTATTAGTTATGGGTAAATTGTCCCATATTTGTGCAATATCATTAATAATTTTCTTTCTTAATATTACTTGTTCTGCTTTATGCATAGAAATAGTAAATACTAAGTGAATACCATCTTTAGTTTTATCTTCCAACATATTAATTTCATATTTTTCCATAACATAAACATTAATTTCTTGAGAAGATTCAATTTGATATATTTCATTTAATTTTGATGCATATAATACAATTAAATCAATTATGTGTTCTTTTGTATGTTGTCGTGATTTAATATTTGTAGTATAACGTAAATCAACATCTACTAACAATGGTGAATTTTCTATTACTTGTTTTTCAGTTAAATATTCTTTATTTTTACTTTTAAATACATGATTATAATATAAATTCCAGAAATTTTCATTATAATTTATATCAAATAATCCACCATAAATTCCCATATTTTTATCTGGTATTCTAGTATGAGTAAATTTGTTCCCTTTTTCTACCTTTGATTTTTTAATAAAATCTTCATATTTCTTAGATGATAATGTAGTATCATTTGATTGACTATTCATATTATTAGTTATATATATAAATATATTTTTATTTCAATTTTATAATATTTCTAATTTTTAATTAAAAATAATTTTTTAAGTATATTATGTAAAATGGTTTTAACAAAAACAGCAGTTCAGAGAATAGCCAAAGACGTTAAATATATAATGAAGAATCCAATTACTAATATATATTATAAACATGATACAGAAAATATAACGAAAGGATATGCGTTAATTTTAGGAAATAAAGAAACTCCATATTGTGATGGAAATTATTTATTTGAATTTACATTTCCAGACAATTATCCATATGAACCACCAAAATTAAAATTTTTGACTAGTGATGGCTCAATGAGATATCATCCAAATTTATATATAAATGGTAAGGTTTGTTTATCTATACTTAATACTTGGAATGGAGAAGGATGGACATCTTGTAATAATATTAATTCAATATTATTAATTTTAATTTCAATATTTGATAAAAATTCTTTAACATTTGAACCAGGTATTCATGTAGAACATTATAATGTAAAAAAATATGATATTTTAGTAGGATTTAAAAATATAGAATATACAATAATAAAACAAATAAAATTATTAGAAAATTTAGATGAAAATAAATTAAATTCAGCAAATGAAAAATGTTTATTCTTATTTAAAGATGAAATAATTAGTAATTTTAAAAAAAATCTAGAAAATATTAATAATAATTTACAAAATTTAAAAGAAGAGTTAAACAAAAAACAAACTAATTTAATAACAATATCATCATATTCATTAAATTTCAATCTTGATTTTGATAAATTAAAAAAAGATTTAAATAATCTCTCAAAAATGTAATTAAATTTTTATAAAATTGATATAAAATTTATTTTTTTATATTAATTAGTATATATTACTTATGAAATTTTGTAGCACATGTTCGAATATGTATTATATAAAACTTGAAGGTGATAATTGTGATAAGATTTCTTATTATTGCAGAAATTGTGGTAATATTAATAATAATCTAATTGAACCAGGTAAATGTATTTTAAAAGAAAATATTACTAAAAATGAAAATAAATTCAATATATCAATCAATAAATATACAAAATTAGATAATACATTACCTAGAATTAATTATATTAAATGTCCTAATGAAAAATGTATTAGTAATGCTAGTGAATTTGATGTTGTAAATAGAGAAATTATTTATATTAGATATGATCATATTAATATGAAATATATGTATTTATGTTCACATTGTGATTTTACTTGGAATACTGAAAAATAATTTTACAATTTTAATAAAAATTGAATTTATTATTTAATAAATACAATTAAATAATAAATATTAATAATAATAATGGATGAACCAGAGGAATTAAATGAAGAAATAGATGAAGGAGAAGAAGAAGTTGAATCAATTGCTAGTGATGATGATGCCGAAGATTTAGAAGAAGGTGTTGTTTTAGATGAAGAACAAATAGATGATGATGATGATGATGAAGAAGAGTTTGAACAAGGAGAAATTAATAAAGAAGAATTAGGAGAATTAACTTCAATTAAACCAGATTCATATAAAGCTTCTTTTATATTTAATGATGATTTAGAAGCAAATGATTCACATGAATTTTTACAAAAATTTAATAAAGAGTCAAAAAATGATTTTATTGCTTCTAATCATCAAGAATGTTTAAGTAAAAATTTAGATGAAATTAAGGATTTATTACATGTTATAAGAGATAAAAACAATATTATTATTGATGAATTACATAAAACTTTACCGATTCTAACAAAATATGAAAAAACAAGAATATTAGGTATTCGAATTAAACAACTCAATAATGGTGCTTTACCATATGTAAAGATTGCTGAAGATTTATTAGATAGTTTTATAATTGCTGAAAAAGAATTAAAAGAAAAAAAAATACCATTTATTATTCAACGACCTTTACCAAATAATACATTTGAATATTGGAAATTAGAAGATTTAGAAATTTTATAAATTTATTGTCTCCATCTATTTCCACAACTAATACATGTTACAAAAGTAGTCATAGGCTCATCAGCACTTCTTGTTTGTAATTGATAATGTGTACATTGTTTTGATTTACATTTTGAACATGTAAAATCATCTGTAGAAGCCTCTAATTTTGGTGAAAATTTATTTTCATCTTTTATCTTTTTTAATTCAATTAATTGGTCCCATATATCTGGTCTCATTTGTTCATGAGTCATAAATGCTAATTCATGTGCTTTAATTTCTTTATTAATTAATTTATTATATAAATTATTATTTTTTATATTAAATAATACCATTTTTAGTTTTTCAATATATATGGTTACAAATAATTCATTACTCCATTTTTTTATAAGATTTCTCTTATTTGCTGTTTGAATTGTATAGTTAAATATTCCTTTTTCTAAATTAATTGATATACTTTCATCTTTAGTAAAAGTTTTTAATTTTTCGACTATATTTTTTCTAAAAGTATCTGGTTCACTCAACGTTCTATTTGTTTTACTCATTAATAAATAATATTGTTTTAATTTTAATATTATTTATTATTTCAATTTTTATTATATTTTTTTTTAATTTATAATGACTCATCATCACTATATTCATATAACTCATATGTTAATTCTGAATTATAAGAATATTCTGAATTTTCATCACAATTTTCTTCATCTTCTTTAATTTCTTTACTCTCTAAATTTTCTTTATTTTTAGATTCATTATTTTCATCATGTATTATTTTACTTTCAACATCATTTATTATATTGAAATAATTATTAAAATTTTCTTTATTTAATGAAATATATTTATCTTCATCATTTTTCATTAAAAATATAGATTTACCATAAATATTTAAACCATTATTTTTAAATAATTCAAAATTACTTAATGAATTTGAAAAACCTTTATTTTTACCCCATAATTCTATTGAAAAATTATCATAATTCCAAATTTTTAATTTACTAAAATCTGTATCATTTTTAAAATTACATTTTTTATATATACAATCTTCTGTTAAATTTTTTACTTTAACTTCATTTATTTCATTATTTTGTATTAATATACAATTAATCATTAATTAATATTTATTAATTTTAGTGTAATCTATTTAAGTTTTAATTTAAATATAATTTTTTCTTGTTATATAAATGTTCCTTTATATTATCACTTGGACAGTAATTTATTCTATTTTAATATTACTTTTACATAATTTATATCTTTTTTTTCAAAAGAATTTAACAACTACAAAAACTAAAGATTACTACAATTTTCCTAATAAAGAATATAATAAAATTAATAATATTTTAAATTCTGATATTAAATTACCTGAAAAAAAAGTTAAAAATAATGATACATCTACTAATTCTAAAATCGGATTAGATTCCAAATTAACTACATTCTCTAATATTGATTTTTCATTAACTTCTAATGAACAATACAATAATAATGCTAAAATATTTCCCAATTATGATGTTAATTTAACTACTAAAAATATTGAAACTGCTTTAGAAAAAGATAGTACATTTGATTTAGAAAAATTTAATTCACAATTTGAAAATAACAATATGAAAGGTGAACTAGAAGAATTTTTAAATAAATTAAATAATTAAAATTTTATAAAAACTGATTTAAACTAATTTAAAATTATTACTAATAATATATTTAATGAAAGTTATTAAACGAGAAATTATAGAACCTATTCTTTATAGATATCCCAATAAGATATCTATCAAGAATCTTAACATTTATAATAATAATAGTAATAACAAAATTCTATTTAATGAAGATGGCAAATACTTCATTTTAAAACCTAAAGGAAAACGCTGCTATTTATGGTTTACTTACATCGAAAAAAAATTACTAGCAATTCTTATATTTTTAAATAATAAAAATATTTATGATTATAGTAATGAATTTTTTGAACTTCCTTTAAAATTTAATGATACATTATGCTATAATAATATTTTACTATTTGGATATTATTTTACAAATGTAATTAATTCTAATAAAAATCACTACTTTATTATTGAAAATGTATTTAATTTTAACATTTATAACAAAATATTACAGCGTAATGATTACAATTACAATTACAATTATAAAATGGAATTATTTGATAAAATTTTACCTAATATACAAAACACAAATAATATATTTATTAAATTACCTATTATCATAAATGATAACAATAATTTATTTAAATTAATTTATAAATTAGATTATAATATATTTAGCATTTCTATATATAGTGATACAAAATATTTAGGAAATTATAATTTTACTAATAAAGACAATACTAATAAAATTAATTGTACGTTTAAAATTTATGCATGTATAAATCAAGATTTATATAATTTAAATATTTTAAATGGAAATAAAGAAGAATTTTATGATTTAGCACTAATTGATACTTTTGAAACTAGTAAATTTATGAATAAATTATTTAGAAATATTAAAGAAAATAATAATTTAGATACACTTGAGGAAAGTGATGATGAAGAAGAATTTGAAAATATTAATATTGATAAATTTGTAAATTTAGAAATAAGTTATTTAATTGATTGTGAATATAGTAGTAAATTTAAAAAATGGATACCTAGAAATTTATCCAAAAATAAAATAGTTTCCAAAAATAATTTACATTTAATTTTAGGAAAAAAAAAATATAATTATAATGTATAAAATGATTGCTCCAATCAACGAGTTTCTTGACTTCGCACAGGAAGGTGGCAAAAAAAGCCGTAAACAACAGCAGCAGGGCGGCAAAAAACGCAGCACTAAAAAACACTACAAAAAATCCAAAAAACACCGCAAAAAATCCAGAAAACACCGCAAACGCCACTAGATTATTTTTTTAAATAATCTTTTATAATATATTATTATATAACTATAATATATTATTATATAACTATAATATATTATGATCGGTGGATTTAATCCATATACAAAATCATTTAGTAAAAAATTATTTAAAATTAAAAGTACCAAAAAAAGACGCACTTCTACAAAAGGTAAAGGTAAAGGTAAAAAATTAAAAAAAACTAAAAGACGAAGAACTTAATTAAACTAGTGTATTCTCTCAAATTTTTATTAAACATTTATTTTCTTTACTCTTTTTTGATTTTACTACCACTTCTTTCCATATTTCTTCTTCATCAAATTCTTCACCCTTCTTTATATATTTTATATAATCTATATATCTCTCATTATTTGTTCGAATTATTTTATAATTTTTTTCATTATAAAATGCTTTTCGTTTCGCAAATTGATTTATAAAACAATCATGTTGATCTATTATATCTATTATTAAAGGATTACTATGTTTCTCTCGTAAAATTCTACCAACCGATTGAACTATATCTGATTTTGGTGTCGCTAATATTAATGTCGTTAATGAAGGAATATCTAACCCCTCCGCCGCCATCGCATATGTAGCCAAAATTAACTGCTTACTTTCACTTGCTTTTAAATCTTTCTCTTTCATTCCACCTATATAATATCCAACACTCGTTAAATTCTTTAATTCAACTACTTTATATATATAATTTAGCAAATTCTTTTGATGACCCAACAATATTATTTGTTGTTCTTTATTTATTTTTAACTCATTTTCTATTACATTTATTATAAAATCCGTTCTATAATTAAAATTTGACACCTTACTTAACATCGTTGTATGTTTTACATTTCCCCGAAAATCTCTCTCTACTTCATTATATTCATCATCATCATACACATTGTAATCTATTGCCTTTACTAATACATTATCTTCCTCCACTTTCTTCTTTTGTTTATTACAAATATCACCTAAATACATCTTAAATACATTTGTTAAACCATCTTTTCTATTCATTGTCGCACTTAATCCTAATCCATATAATGTTGTGCATTTTCTTAAACAATTTGAAAATGTTTCTGATGAAATATGGTGACAATTACTAACTATAGGACCATCTATATAATTTGTATCTTGACTACCTGTTGCAATTATAAAATTATGATTATCTTTCACTTCTATATCATATACATTTATATCTCTTAATTTTGTTATATACTCTTTTTTTGTAATCTTTAAAGACCCATATTCTAAAAATTCATTATTCCAAATATATTTATTATTTGAAACACTATTCAATTTATAATCCATATTACTATGATTATAGTTTCTTATTAAATCAAATAATTTAATACTATTTTCCTTATTAAAACTTATTTCATAATAAGTTCTAGTTTTATAAATTTTTGTTTCTATATTAAATTTTCTAAAAATTGCTTGAATTTTATTATGATTTATATAATCATAATTATTTGAACTTATTTTAGCAAAATAACTGATATTATTATCTTTTAAAACTTTTTTTGTGACAGAACCATCGTCCATAAACCATATTGCTATTCCTCTTGCATCTATTTTTTCAATCAACCAATCAGGTATTTCATTTCTATTATCAGCTAATGAATTATCCATATCAAAACATTTACTACAAAATCTATAAGCTTCTTTTTGAGAATAACCATTTTTTTCAATATATTCTAATTTAGTTATTCCAAACATATTTGCTTTCCATTCACAATATGATTTCTGTTCTTTACAATGAATTATTTTTAATCTATATCTATCTTTTTTTGTTTTTAGAATACAACCATCACCTAAATATGAACCATATACTATTTGTAATTGATCATCATTTAGACAAGGACAAATTAGATTATCTTTATGTTGTATATCATATTTACTTAAAATAATGTCTCCTATATTTAGTTTGTCTGCTTCTATATAACCTTTATTTGTTAGAATTTTATGATTTATAGTGCATTCTATTATTTGTTTTGATAATTTGAATTTTATTAAATTTTTACTTTGTTTCTGCCAAGCGTAATTTAGGGGTTTATATTCAAAAATTTTCTTTATTCTATTAAAACTTAATATTTCAATATCATTATTTACACCATATTTTTCCCAAATTTCATATAACATACTTATTCTTTTCTTTCCTTTACTTGTGTGTATTAATGTTGAAGAAGGAAAACACTCATCGTATATTGACAACCCAAAATCATCAAATAGTGAATCTGGATATGATTTCATAGATATAGATTGAATCATAGCTATTACTATATCTTTTTCTTCTATATCTATTACTTGCCCTTGAACACAACCTATTCTTGCATCTGGTAAATATTGTTTTATTCTCTCTATCCACTGATTTTTTAAAAATGTTTTATGAACGAAAATTATAGTTTTCTTTTTTATTACTTCTACTATCTTTAATCCTAATACTGTATTATGTGTTACTGTATAATCCCCTAATAAATAACGACGATTTCCATCTAATTCAAAACCATAATAATTATCTATCTCTCTTTTTTCTACTTTTATTCTAGTATTTAAAGCATCCTTTATTTGTCTTCTTGGTTCAACTTTTTTTCTTTCACATTTAACTGGAATATCTTCTAATCCTTTACCATGTATATTTGTTCTATAATATACTCCTTCTTTCTTTTCTCCTTTATACATACAACTCTTTTTACATTCTTTTTTATATGCAGCAAATCCTAATGACCTTGCTACATATATTATATCATCTAATAAAGTTTCATTTTTTTGTATAATGTCATATCCCCCATTTTCAGCACTACCATCACTATCAATTATTCCTGCTAATAATTCCAAACGAACTTGCCGACTATTACATTTATAAATTTTTGGTATATGTTTATTTAATAATAAATTATGATTTTTTAACATATTAAGTAATTTATTATTTCCTTTAAAATTATTTTCTTTATTGGTTGAACTATTTACTATACTATAAGTGCAGCATCTTGTTCTATTACTATCGCAAATCACCACTCTTGAATTTAATCTTTCTGAATATTCATTTATATAATCAATTACACAATTATCTACAGTAGTAATACCCGTCGTGCGTGAAGTTCCATCACCTAACCATAAACCTAGATAATATGGTTCAATATCTACATCTTTAGGCGTAAATTCTACTCCTACACGATATCCTAATAAACATCCTGCTCGTCCATGATAACTTTTAGGTAAATTTAAATAATCTAATAATGGCATATCAATTATCTCATTTTTTTTATATTTTGCACTTTTATTTACCGAACTCTTTAAAGATAATATATGCGATTCATTTACAGTATATTTATCTCCTTTAATAGGAATGATATCATACATCATCTCTCTACCTCGTGCTAAACTTAATACATTTCTTGGTGTAGAATCATCTCCCATTAATTGGTCTCCTACTTTTATATCTTGAACCATTTTAATGTCACCATTATACATCATAATTGGAGTGTCTATTCCCATGCATTTGCCCATACCACACCCTAACTCTATTAAAGCACTTCCCTCACTATTTTCCTCCTCTTTACTTCCAAATTTTATTGCTTTTAAATATGAATCCATAACTGTTTTCTGATAATCTCTCAGTTCACCATTAAATTTTAAATCTATGGATTTTCCCATTTTTATTTTTAATGTTTTAGGATTTCCAAATATATTTATTCCCCAAAATCTTGGCACATATATCTTTTTATCTGATTCTAAATATATTGGAAAACTATTTGGCTGCACTATTGAACTTTGCATAAACGGTTTTACTGTTAATTCTTTTTTTATAAATTCTATTATATCATCATTTAGACTTATTTTATATATTGAATATCCTTTATTTCCAATATAACTATTTATTAAACCATTTTTCTTTAAATTATCTATTTCTGGAACTATACTTTCATAATAATCTCGATTTTTAGGACTTATTTTCTTTTTCATTTAGGCTATAATTATTATTTTTATAAGTTTAATATATTTTAAAATATATTCAATTTTCTAATTAATAATTTTATTTTTATATACTATAAATGACATTATTTTCTAAAACTGTCAAAAGTTTCAAAAATTTAAAACCATACGAATTCATCCTATTTGTTTTATTAGTTTTATATTTAGTTAGTGGAGTATCCACTCCTTATGAATTATCACCTTATGTAAATAACATCTTTATGTATTTATCATTATTTGCCTTTTCTGTTGTATTATATTTATATGGTAATCCTCTATTAGCTGCATTCTTCCTTTTTGTTTCTTTTATTTTCATCAACAGATCTAATAAAGTTTCCCATAAAGTTATGAAACCATCACAACAAAAAAAAGATACCACTATGACTCAATTAAATAATCCTTTATCCCAAAAAACTTTAGAAGAACAAATGGTTGGACAAATTGAAAGACACCCCAATAATATCCCCGGACCATCTAGTTATCATCCTGTATTATGTGACTCCCATAATGCTAGTAAAATATAAATAATTTTATTATTATAATCCTAAATAAAATTATTTAATATTGTCTTAATTTTCTATCTATTAAATTTTTAGGAAATTCTTTAAATACATAATTACCAACACCATACAAAATCGCCAATAATCCTATTCCTATTAAACTTTGAAAACCAATATTATTTGTTATATTTCCATTTGAAAAATTTAAAGCAACACTATCCACCATATCTGCTGATACTCCTGTATTTTCTACATTATTATCTTTATCTTCTACTATTACATCTCCTCCATAAGTTGATACCGGTCTACAATCTATATATATATCTTCATCTTCTACAAATTTTACTGTAGCAGTTTTTCTATTTGACATTTAGTATATATTTATATTTTATAATTAAATTTATAGTTTAAATTTTTTTAATTTTAAAGAATATATTATTTCTTATATATAATATGGAATTTTCAGAAAATAATAACATCTTTGAATATAGTAATCATAAATCAATTAGAAAATTAAAAAAACAACTTGGAGGTATTGCTAAAAAAATATCTAATCCAGATAATGACGATATTTTACTTATGAAAATTTATTTAAAAATTTATATTAGATTATTTCTTTACATTCAATACAAATTAAACAAAAAATTTATGACTGGTGATGGAATTAATAATCCTAATCGTGCAATAAATCAAAGAACACTTGTCGATGCTATGAAGTTATATCGTGAAGATGTTGAAATGCAAACATATTTACAATCAACTGACCTATTTTTTATACGACCTTTATTTGAATCTATGTGTAGAGATAATTATAATGATATATGTATACAATATTTTAATAGTTTTATATTACCTAAAAAAGAATTTGACCCTGAAAGTGTTAAAGAATTAATGGAAAAAATAATTGGTAAATATACAAATTTAATTGAAGCTTATGAAAAAATTTCCGATTTATCAGCATATCAAAAAATTCTTAATTATGTTAGATCTTTAGAAGGAAATATTACCGAAGAACAATTTCTTGAATTAATGAATATGATTAAATTAGAAGTTAATAAACTTAAATCAGGTGAATCAAGTGAATATGATAAAAAACCATCATCTACTAATGCTGGAAGTGCCGTTAAAAGAGTAGATAAAGAAACTGAAAGTTTACATAAAACATTTGAAAGAAATAAAAAACTACAAGATACAGAAATACAAAAATTACAAGATAAACTTAATAAATTAGAAGAAGACAAAGATAAAGAAAAAGAATCATTAAGTAAAAAACTTTCAGATTTTGAAACAAATATTAAATCTCAATTGTCTACTGAAAACCAACAACTATTTGATGAGCTAAGACAAAAAATTGATGAATTAAACACTTCTAAACAAACAGAGATTGATGCCTTAAAGAGAAAACAAGAGGAATTACTCGCTGAAATTAAAAGTATAGAAGAAAAACATGCAGCTGAACTAGCAAACATAAAAGAAATATCTATCCAAAAAAAAGATGACCATCTTACAAGATTTAGAACTGAAAACGAAGAAGAAATGCAAAAACTTAGAGCAAGAATTCAAGAACTTGAAGTTAAAATAGCATCTTTAAGAGATTCTCCACAAGATAGTAGACAACTTAGTGAAATTATTCAATTATTAAAACAATTTCAATTAGATTCTAATAATACATCTCAAACTAGAGAAGCTATTCTAGAATTGAATAAAGATTTTAAACTTGCTATGGAAAAAATTTATGAAAGAGACCAACGAACCTTAGACATTATTAATCGACAATTATTAGGTGCTTTGGAACCATTTAATCAAATTTTAGATGATATTAGAAGTTTACAAAATTCTTTTGCACAACATTTACAACAAGAAGCTCAACAAGCCCAATTTAGATTTAAACAATCAGAAACTAGAGCAGACGTTCGAGCAACTGAATTAGATTCTAGAGCACAAAGAAGATTCGAAGAATTAGATTCTACAGGAAAAAGAAGATTCGAAGAATCAGATTCTAGAACACAAAGAAGATTCGAAGAATCAGATTCTAGAGCACAAAGAGGATTCGATGAATTACATAGGCTAGGTGAAAAACATGCTAGACAATTAGATAGAGTTGAAACAGCAGGCACAAGAACTTTAGAAGAAATTAGAAAATTAGTAACAACACAATCTACTGAATTAAAAGAATATATTGATTTAAAAGTTGTATCACCAAAAACTGGAACCGATTACACACAACAATTTGGTAGTTTACAAAGACAAATTGAAAGTATTGATCAAAGATTACAAACTAATCAAGCACAACAACAAGGTCAACAACTACAACAACAACAAACAGATAGAATTATTACAGCAATTGAAGGAATTTCAGAAACTATAGTTGAACAAAATAGAAGAATTATTGATGAATTACAAAGAATATTAACACAACAATCTTCTGCACAACCTACCCCAAATATAGAACAACTTAGAATCATACTAGATGCTTTATCTAAAGAAAGTAAATCAATTAAAGAAGTTATACAACAAAATAATTCTACTAATTCATCAATTTTACTTGAATTAGGAGACATATTAAGAAATTTACCCTCTGAAATTAAAGCTCAATTAGAACCAAAATTAAATGATATTAATGCTTTAATTACTCAACTTTCAGCCAAAGTAGAAGAAACTGCAGCAAAAGTAGAAGAAACTAAACGACAAAGTGCTTCAAGTAATGACTTACAAACACTCAAAGAAACTATTGAAAAACAACTAATACATAATAAAGAATTATTTGAAACACAATTATCTAGTTCTGTAACTTCAATTCAATCTGAAATTTATAGAGTTTTTGATTCTATTCAATCTAGTATTGAAAGAAATAAATTACAAATTCAAATACAAACACAAACACAATTAGAAACATTAAAAGCGGATTTATTAAGACAAATGGAATCAAATAATTCACAAATGAATGAGTTAGTTTCAAGTATTCGAAGAGAATTAGAAGCAAAATTAGAAACAATTAGTGCTAAATTTAATGAAACATTAACACAAAAATTAGAACCACTAAATACACAATTACAACAGCAACGCACAGAAATGGAATCTTTAAAAAGTGATTTGAATTCTAAATTAGAACAAAATAAAGTAGAATCTAGAAGAGATATTGAAAATTTAAGAGAATCATATATGGCAGCTATAGCATCTCAAAGTAGAATGTTAGAAGAGTTAAGAAGTCAATTTCTTCAACAATCAGAACAATTTAATGAATTAGTTAGAAGAAACACAGAACAATTAGCCGAATTAACAAATCAAAGAAGAAAAGAATTACAACTTGAAGAACTAAGAATTACCTCACAAAGAGATATAGATTTGAAACAAAAAGATGTCGATATGCATCAATCTACTATGGAATTACATAAACTTCAAACAGTCGAAGAAACTAATAAAAGATTAAGTGACACTATTACAAAAACTTCAGATAATTCTAAAGATATATTACTTGCTCTTGTAGAATCAAAAAAAACAGAAGCTGCTTCTGAAGAATCACAAAGAAAATTAAGAGAATTAGAAGAAAAATCTAAAGAAAGTGAAAGAAAAACTAAAGAGTTAGAAAAACAATTAATGGATGAAAAAATAGCAAGAAGCGATAGTGAAAAAAGGGAAATGGAAAAAAGACTAATAGAATCACAAGCGGAACTTAATAAATTAAAATCTGAAAAAGAACAACAAGCTACTCAAGTTATTTCTGATAAAACAAAACAAACTGAATTAGATGTTATGTTAAAAGAAAGAGAAAGACAAAATTTAGAATTAAGAGAAGAAATGGCACGAACTAGAGCTCAACTAGAAGCAACTTTACAACAAAATGCTCAACAAGAAAGACTTCAAAATGATGCTCAAAGAGAAAGAGAAGATAGAATAAGAGCACAATTAGATGAAAAAACTAGCAGAGAATTAAAAGAAAAAGAATTAGAAAAAGCTAAACTTTCTGCTGAAAAAAAAAAAGAAGAATCTTTATTAAGAGCAAAAATAGATGAATTAACAAGACTTCAAACTGAATCTTTAACAAGACAATTGGAAATGCAGGCAGAAAAAAGTAAGTCTAGTAGCCCAGAAGTTATACAAAAAATAAACGATGCACAAAAAGAATTAACTCAACAAATTACACAAGTTGAAAGAGAATTAAAAGAAGACACTAAAAAAATTGATTCAAAAACAGAAGCAATACAAGCATTAACACAAGCTACATTTACATTACTTAGTAATAAATCTGGAATTCCTCCTCCAACTATAGTTAATGTTCCTTCAGGACCTGGAGGACCTGGAGGACCTGGACAACCTGGAGCACCTGGAGCGCCTGGAGCGCCTGGAGCACCTGGAGCACCTGGACAACCTGGAGCACCTGGAGGACCTGGAGGACCCGGTGGATATTCTGTCAATTTACCAGGAGCACCACCAGGAACTTATGGGCAAGCTGGTAATACCCTTAAAAAGTTAGATAGAAAAGCTATTCGAGATGGTATTTTAGCACACGCAAGAAGTTTAAGAGGACAAGCAAAAGTAGATGAGGCAGGAGCAAAAGATATAATTGCAAAAACAGCAATGGAACAAAAAAGAGAAAGTAAAATGTTAAAATTAGATAAAAAGGAAAAAGAATTAGATTTAGATATAAAAGGAAAACAATCTGCTGTTGATTTACAAACTAGAGAATTAAAATTAGAATCTGAAGGATTAAAATTAGATAGAGAAAGAATAAAATTAGATGAAGAAAAAAAAGTTATTGTAAAAGAAGAAGAAAAAATAGAAGACTCTAAAAAAATAGCAGAATTAAAAAATTTAATTGATGATTTAATAACACAAGAATCCTATAAAAAAGGTAATCAACAAGAAAGAGATATTGTAAAAACAAAATTAAAAGATTTAATTAAAGAAGTATATAAAATATCTGAACATCCTGATTTTCCTCAGGAAAAAAAAAGTGAATTACAAGAAATTTTAAAAGAAGGAGCTATTATTATGGCTAAAATATTAAATAATGAACGTGTTGAAGCACGAATTAATTTAGAAAAATTTCTTGGTTTTTTTATTGATATGAACTTTGTTAGAGGAGGAATTCAAGAAAAACCTTTACTAGTGCCAATTAAATTTGATTCAGCTAATAATGATATTCCTTGGAATATTCATTCAACATTTGGTATAGCTAGGGAAGAAATAAGATTTACCTTACTTAAACTATTTAAAGAAATAGGTGAGGGGGATATCGAGTTGGATAAAAAAACAAAAAAAAATTTTGGAAAAAAAATATTAGAAAAATTAGAATATTCTGATAAAGGATTTGAACCTTCTGTTAAAAAAATACTTATGAAAGTTTTTACAAGTTATGAATCTGAATCTGTATCTGAATCTGCATCTGCATCTGAAGAAGATGGAGAAGATCTGTCTACTCCATTTATTAGTGAAGATTTTATCGTTTTTATAACTGAAAAATTAAAATCATCAAAACAAGATGCATATGAATCTATAGATCAAAGATTAAAAGAAACTTTAGAAGATTTTGTTGAAATACTAAGAAAAATAATTTTTAAAAGAAAAAAAGAATTATATGATGAAGAAAAAAAGAAAAAAGAAATTCTTGATAAAATAGCAAGAACTTCTCCACAAAGCTCTTCAATCCAATCTCCAAATCAAGTCATAATTCAACAAACAGCTCCACCAACTACTGAACAAATAGGAGGCGGAGCGACCTCGGACTCTGAAACCCCATCACCATTAGAAAAATATCAACAACAATTAGAAATTATAGATGAGAGAATTACAAATTTACAAAAAATAATTAGAGACGATCAAGATATTTTTGATGATACTATTGATTTAGCATTTAAAAATTATGATAATGATGATTTTGAACAAGAACAATATGAAAATATTGCTGCTTTGATTTTTAAACTTAAAAATCAAGATGAATTTATGGGTCCTTTAAATGGTGTTTATACAATTGCTGACAATCTTGAAGTAAAACATTATGCTGATACTGGAAGCGTTGATGATGACGGTGTTCCAATTTCTTATGAAGATTTTTATGGAGGAAGAGAACATATTTTAAAACAAATGCAAGGAACATCAGAAAAAAAGTTTGAACTCCCTGAACAATCAAAAAAAAAATATCCTGCTTTAACAGATGGAACTACTATAAATATTTTATATAAATATAGACATGCCTTTCAAAATAAAAACTTAATGATTATAGCAGAAAAACTTTCAAAAACTCTTCATACTTTCCAAACTACTCGTTCATCTAAGCTAAGAAAACAAAGATTACAATCTGCTTCTCAAATTACTAAAAGAGGGTTTGCTGGTACTGGTGCTTTAATATTAACTCCTTTTTCTGCAGCATCTAGTGCTATGGGATATCATGAATTACAAAATATGCGACACGATTTACAAAATATTGCTGGAAAAGATAAAAAACAAATGGAACAAATTTTAAAAATGAAACAATATAAAGAAAGACAATCCATAATAGGCACTGGCCCTATGGAAGTAACAGATGATATTAGATTTTTTGCTAGTATTCTTCAAATATCACTAGAGGCATTTTTTGCAAAAGCTAATGCTAATGAGCCAGAAAAAAATTATCAAAAACTTTTAAACTCTAATCCTATTTTAAATAGTAAATGGATAGAAATTTTAGATTTATATAAAAAAATATTTAATTATTTAACTACAAATATTTCCAAAGAACTTCAACAACAAATATATCTATGCCGATTTAAAGATCCTATAATTTATTTTATAAATGCTAATCCTACTTTTAAAGAAAAATTTTTCATGGATATTCAAAATGATAGTTATTTTGATCACGAAGGTAAACCCAAAAATTTAGCGACTACTCACGTAGAAGATATGTATTTTTATGATTTACCACAAAATAAAAAATATTATGACTTTTTAGATTCTAGTTTGTATAAAATTCCTACTGATATTAAAGGAACAGATTTTTTAAAACCTTCTACAAGTACCACTGATTTATTACAGAAACTTGCACAAACTAAACGTAAAGAGTATGGTATTAACTTTTTTAAAATACCTGAAGAAATTGAAAGATTTAAAAAGCAAATAAGAAAATTTGATTATCTTTCTCTTGAAAATTGGCCTTTATTATTAGACAAAATAATTAAAAGAAAATATTCTCCCTTTGAAGAGTATTATGATATATTTTTTGGTCGAGACCGACAAGAAGTTTTTTTAAGTGTTCCTGTTGGAAAGGACTCTAATGAAAAAGAACAAGATAAAATTCCTGAATTAATTAATCTTTCTGACGTATTAAAAGTTAAAGCTCCTACTCACAAAATACCTACTTTAAAAAGAGGAGGTTCTCATAATTCAAGTTTTGAAGATAGTGAAATTGATAGTGAAATTGATAGTGAAATTAATAGTGATAGTGAAAGTGATAGTGATTTTGAATTTTATAAAATTATAAATCAAATAGGAGGAAATAATGAAGATTTTGAAATTATAATTAAAGGAAAAGAAGTTTATTTAAAACCACCAAAAGAATTACAAGACGGCAAAATATATTTACAAGATATTGTATTTTATCCAAATGAAACAATACAAAATTCTTTTACAGACAAACAAAGTCTTGATTCTTTTACAGAAAAATTTAAAGTTACTAAATTCTTATCAGATGGAACCG
>Ga0222715_10000155_pt1 | contig 68192 bp, 72 predicted proteins | sample C33_9DmetaG_FD_165056 | JGI IMG/M metagenome (GOLD analysis project Ga0222715, IMG submission 165056) | Estuarine water microbial communities from San Francisco Bay, California, United States - C33_9D | ecosystem: Environmental > Aquatic > Marine > Unclassified | place: USA: California...
TACCTTCACTTCTGGTTCCGGTTGTGACATCAGACTGCAACCACTCAGGGAGGTTAGGGTCAGGAGTACCACCAGTGTCTGCAACAATTGACCGCCATAGTTTTGCTGTCGCACCATTCATCCTACCTTCTAATTTTGCCGCATCTTTCATTGCGTCTTGCACTAAATCTAATTGTCTTAATTTGTTTCTCAAGTCGTCACCATACTGTTCTGCCTTTCGCAGTTTTTGCGACAACTCGTTCATCAATTCTTGATTCTTTTCCATCTCATCTTTCATGAGGTCCATACTTTCATTCGCAGTATCGATAGCAACCTCTAACTTCGCATTGTTCTCACGTAGTGTCTCGATACGTGCTTGGGTGTCCTTGTAATACCACATTGCACCGTACCCTACCCCACCAAGGATTCCGAGGATAATGATCAGTGCGTAGAGTTTAATCATTTTGTTATATTAAACCTCAAGTTCTCATGGTTCGGATAGTTGACTACTACTGGACCCTCTGGACACATATAATCGATGTGTACTAACAGTGTTGCCTCACCCTCTGGTATCATGTGTTGATGTTCCTCGTCAATCGTAAACGAGTATCCGAACTTGTCGATCTTATCACTCGCAGGTCCAGAAAATTTAGCAATGCTTGGTGTTGCTGTGTGAACCATATACTTGCTGTCTTTGACTTCAAGTTTGAATCCTTCAACCTTACAGTCATCTCTGTGTTTTTCTCTTGCAACAATTACATCAAATGTGCCGTCTCTTGGACCATCTGAAACTTCAAAGTGTTCTGGTGCCCAAGTAAGAATATCTTTACTCGATAACTTATCCCACATGGTGTATCCACCACCAATCATAGCAAATGATGCTGTCACTACACCAATACCTTTTGTTATATTTTCAACATCAAAACTAATCATCTTTTTTTATTCTTCCAAGCATCCATAAAGGATTCGACTGCCAACTCTGGGTTTGGTGTCTTAAAATTCTTCTTACGCATGATCGTCTTTGCAACGAGTTCCAACTCACCGTTCTTGTAGTTCAGCACGAACGGCATATTGATGTCCGTCTTCATATCCTTGATGACTGCCTCTGCGTCCGGTCCCATCGACGGAATCTTCTTACCGTGTTTTGAGAATGTCTGCTTGAACAACCGTGTCAGTTCTGCAGATGTGATCTGCTTCTTGTTGCGTTCGTCGTTGACACGATCTAGAAAGTGTCGTGTGAACTCAACATCAATACCAACCTTTGCAAAAAGTTTATCTGCATACTTCTCGACTTGATCGAGGTCAGACTTAGTGATAAACTTTTCAGTCAGTATCATTTCAATCCCATCTGCTTCATGAAGTCTTCACGTTTTTTCAACTCTTTTCTTTTTGCTTGTGCCGCAAGATATCGTTTCAAGAATGCCTTCATTTCCTTTTTACGACCATCTCCTTTCCAATTTGCTTCATCATCACCAGTACCTGCAACTGACGCACCAGTAGAATTCGCAGGGGCATCCTCTTCCAACAAATCTTTTAAACTTCTATTAGTAGTGTTTTCTAATTCTTTCATGGTCTCCATCCAACCTTCTACTAGTTCTAATTCTGTGTATTTTTTTTGGGGATTAACAGATTCTTTAATTAAAAACAATGCCGCGGCATACGATCCTAGTCGAGATGAACCACCGGGAACCTTTTCAATTAATTTTTTAATATTAAAAACTAACCGATCAAAGTAACCATATGCTTCCTCTTCTTCTTTGGTCTCAACTTTTTTATCAGTTCTTTTGCCCTTTTCGTCAATCAAACCAAGTTTATATGCATCAGTTTTATTGAAGGGAGTTGTCAGTCTTTTGAGAAACTGATAAATGAGAATTAAATCTACTGCCTTAGTTGACATTTTCTGTCTGCCTTATAATTTTTATGATACCTTCATCTAAAGAAACATTTGTATCTTTAATTTGATTTCCATCTATCAAACCAACATCTGTTGTCCAATAATTTAACCACATCAAAAATGGTTTCAAACAATCTAAATACTCTTTTAATTTTAAAATCAACATACGAGTCATCGCACGAGGTTCAAACATATTATATAAAACGATCAAGTGATTGATGATTAATCTATCTTTAAGTTCGCCCGTCTCTTTATATTTACGAAAAAGTCTTTTTATATACCTAATTTTTTTCAAATCATCATGAAATTCTAACACATCCATACAATGTGGATTTGTATAATATTTCATAGCAAATAGTTGAAAGTTACTTTCAGTCAAATTTTCAAACATATTATGATACTATTTTTAATACTCCAGTTATTGTTGCATCAGATCCTGATTCGTATACCAAATCACTTATCTGTGCATGTGGCACAGTAAACAGTTGAGTACCAGTTGTTGTACCACTAATCCCATTTGCGAACGATGTTCCTTCAGATGTGTTTAGTATTTGTAATGGATGTACAGATGTTTGATTGTTTATGAATTCGTAGGTAAATCCTTTATACAAATATAAAGTTTCATTATCCGTAGTGCTTTCAGCACCAGAACCCGTAATAGACCATGCGTCACTTGATCCATTCAAATCAAATGTAAACGATGCGTGAATCGAATTTTCTGGTCTAAACCGAGGATTGGTATTCGCAACATAAGCATTAAAGTTTGCATTAGAGGCAAAGATATCCGTATTTGCCATTTGCAAATATTGTGCAAGAGTCGAACCCTCAGTAGTTGCCAATGTAGTTGGAACTGATACTGCGTTCGAACTAAATGCAGTTGCAGACGCAGTGACATCTCCAGTTAATGCGACCGTTGATGTTGCACCTAAACGAGCGTTCGCAAGTGTTTGAGTATTTGCAACTTGCATACGATCATTAATCAGAGTAGTCAAAGATGAAGTGATCGATGCTGACTCATCCGCAAGATCTTGTTCACTTACACCAGAAACAACTGCTGATGCGTTTGCCATTTCAAGATAGTTAGGGAATCTCAAGTTTGTGTTTGCCATATACTGAGCAAGGTTTGATGAGATAATTCCAAACAAAGCTATGGTATTTGAAACCTCCATCTTATTGTTAGCAATTGCATAAGCATTCGCAACTTGCATCCGGTCATTAATCAATAAATTAGCATTAGCGACTTGATATCTATCTTGTATTTCAGTCAATACATTAAAATTACTAAGAACTAAATTTGCAGAAACAGACATTGTTGTTCCCGTAAACGTAGTGTTTGCTTTAAAAGCAGTTACTGGAACAACGTTCGCAAATAAGTTGGTCATAGTAATTTTGTTAGAGGTTGCAGTGCCTCCAGAGGTAGTGACTACTAAAAAAGTAGCATTACCATTCAAGTCATCGGTTGCAACAAGGTCAGTGACCTTCTTATCTGCCATCGTTTATTCCTCTTAGTTTTCTTCTGGTAATAATCCAGTATCATTAGCATCATCATCACCAGTCATAGAACCGGATGCAACTAATACTTCATAATGCACACGACCCGCACGACCACCTGTGCCTTCTTTACGTAATACCCATCCTGAATGTGGCACTGCGTCTGCTTCTGTGTCACCAGTGTTTGCATATGCCATTTCAGTTGTATCCACTCCAAACACCCCGACCTTAAGGTCAGTGATGAATGCATCTTCTGTTGTACTACCATAAATGTGTTCTGAGTTTGAGACCCCTAGTACATTATTTGACCATAATGGGTATCCCGCCTCACTGTCTGTCATTGTCCATTGTGCCATTGTTATTCTCCTATTGAGTTATCTACTATTTATACTTTTTTTCTGCCATCTTAATTGCAGTCATCTTCATTACTTGCTCTGCTCGATTACCATATTTTGCAAAACGAGACAAGTCAAACGACTCCATGATACGATTTACTTCCTCATCGAGTTTAGGATCGACTTCTACTTTTGTCTGCTTTCCTGTTTTCCCGACAACTTTTTTCTTTTCGTCTTCTTTGTCAGAAACTTCTTTTTCTGCATCATCTTCTGCTTCATCAGCATCTTCGTCTTTTATCGCTTTGGATACTGTTTTGCGTCTATTGTGTAGATATTCATCAGATCCATCTACATCACCATCATTATCGATATCTTTGTCTTTGCGATCTTTAAACTTCTTCTTCAATGCTTTAGGTTGGACTTTATCTAACCCTTCTCCATCGTCAGACTTATCGTTAGTGTTGTCTTCTTTATTAATCGACTTACCTTCCCAGATTGCTCTGAGTGTGTCTTCAAGAGACATTGTTTCTTTGACTTCTTCTACCAACTTAACAGTGACATCTGAAGATTTGAAACTGTGAACTTTCATTTTTTTAGATGCTTTTGCAATTGCATCTTTCTCATTCTTTGCCGTGACGGTTTCGCGTCCTGCACCTTTGATGTCCACTTGATATGTTGCTTCTTCTAATTCTTCAAACACAGATTCAAAGAGTTCGTTTGTTTGTTCTTCATTCATTTCTACTTCCTCCGCATAGTAGTCTGCAATTTTCTTAGGTGAGTCAAAGAACTTCGATCCTTTCTCACCTTTCTTAGACATGAACCATCCACCTGCACCGTCATCCAGATCACCAGATGCGACTTCTTTGTTGCCAACCATTACAAGAGCAACACCGTCGCCCTTAGTGACAACTTTGGTCTTACCCTTGGTTGCGAGGACACGCATTGCTTCGTCCAGTTCCATTTCAACTGACTCTTTCTTTGACTTGATTTGTGAAACCTTTGCCATTGCTTTCTTGAAAATACTTGGATTATTTGTTTTGATTTCTTTTTCCAACTTGTTGACCGCATTCATTTCTGCACTGGTTGGTTTGTAGTTTTTATTCTTCTTGAACTTAGAGGTCACAGCATTGACTGTTTTTTCTAATGCGGCAGATACTTTCCCATCAGTTTGATGGTCTAACATTGCCAGACTCATCGCAACCACAGGTAATGACATACCCATACCTAACATTGCACCGAATATTTGGAGTGTTGGATCAATGTTTTCGTCCAGTTCAACAGACTCCTTGTACATGTTCAGTTCGTACTTCTTGTTGTCAAGATTAGCAACTTGAATCTGTACACCCTTCTTGCCATCCTTGCCCTTCAAACGATAAGAGTTTGTCTTACCTGCAGAAGGTTTACGAGGACCGGATGCAACCTTGTCGTCAATCTCTTTTGGATCAATCTCAATTCCAAACTTCTTCTTTGCATAGTCATACGCATGCTTCATCGCAGACGAGAAGTCCTTGTGATATAAGTCGTATCCAGAACCACCGGACTTCGATGGATCACGATTTGCTTCTTCTAGTTCAACCTCTTCCTTGCTAAAACGATTTCCAATCATCTTCGCACGTGCGTCGTTGTGTCCCTTAGACCAAGCAGTGTACTCTTTCGTACCTTTCTTGTTAGGGTTGTCGTCGTAACTTACCTTCTTCGCAACTGCTTTCTTACCGTCTTCGTATGCTTTTGCTTCAGCAGGAGTCTTGTATGCTTCGTCCAGTTCGACTTCTTCAAAAACAACAGGCATAGATACAGTTGCTTGTGTCTTTGGATCAAGAACTGTCATACGTTCTTTACCTTTAGTGTCGTTCTTATAATCTTTTGAAACTTTCTTGAAGTTTGCTTGTGAGATATGAACCTTACCGTCTTTTACTTTGTAGTCTCTACCGGAAAGAACTGCTTCTTCAAGTTCATCAAGTTCTTCCAACTCTTCTAATGTAAAGTCTTCAATCTTAAACCCACCACCTTGGACTGTTACTTTGATGCCGTTGTTACGCATAACACTAACAATCTTTTCACGAGGTGAAGTGTCTAAGTCCATCAGATCACGCGCAAACTTTGAAGTGACACGAGGAGACTTCTTACTTGCGATTGCTGACATACGGTTTGCGAATGCTAAGAAATCGTTCTTATCCATGCCACCCTTTGTCTTTGCATATTGCGTTAGTTCTTTTGCCGCACCTGCATAGTCTGCCTTAGAGACATCAAATGGAGGGTTATCTTTTTTTTCTGCCATCATTCTGATGGTATTTGCTAAGTTCATAGGAATTTACCTTTTAGTTGTCTACTTTTGCTGATGCTCTCCACTGGTAACAAGACCAGTAACGTGCTTTCCATTTTGGTCCCGGATCATCACATCCGTGTCTCGCACGAAAACTTTTTCTACGAGCCGGATCGTCTCGTTTAATTTCCATATTAGGATCACCAAAGTTTACTTTTACAACATTTCCTTTTTCGTTCTTGACATAGACAGAGAACTTTTTAGGACCATCTGGTGTTCTAAATGGGTTGTTAAGTTTAACATTTTTCTTTTTACCATCTTCTTCTACGATTGTTATTTCTTCAATAATGTGATCAAAATGAGAATCACAATCGTTACAACACGATTCTTCATTCATCATATCTGCTAAGACTCTTGCATCGACACCATCAAACTGCTTGGCAATTTGTGCCGCATAGTATTCGATTGAGTGCTGAAGTCCTTTCTTACCGCCTTCTTTTTTCTTGCGATCAAGCACATCTGCCAGAACTTTCTTTGCCATATCATAACCCTTCTTGTGAGTTATCTTCGACAAAGGTTCAAGCAACCAACGAGGCATTTCTTCCAATGCTTCTTCACCCATCGGCACCACAGGACGAGCATTAGGAACACCCAACATTGCCTTTAAATTTTTCTTAGGTTTCTCGTGCGTCCAACCTTGCTTTGACAAACGCTCATGATCCGCAGGAACCTTTGCCAACTCTGACTCACCAGTTTCTGGATTATACATCATATGAGGTTTAAAGTCGTCTTCGTTCTTAGGTTTTTCACCACGTTCTTTTTTAGAGATTGCGATTGCCGCTTGTTGAGCAGGAGAGATTGCTTCTGGCACACAATCAGGAACCATCTTGTCCCCTTTCTTCTTCATACCAACTTGCTTGTATCCATCCCAACACTTCTCGTCGAGTTCGATTTCTTCTCTCAGTCTTGGTTCTCTACGGTTTTTAGACGGGTCTTCCATCCTCAAATTTTTCGGGTCATTGTTTAATGGGTTGTTGTCTTTATGACCAACGTCTTTGCCTTTAACTGCTTTGTCACCCATAATTCTTCTTGCTTGGTTTCTTGATGACCTTCTTGCAATTTGTTCAGGTTTACCCTGATAGTTTTCATATTCTTTTTTATAATCTCTTTCTTCTTTAACACCCTTTGCAAGGTCTTTATCTGCACCACCCCAAGTTCCTTTGCCCTTGGTAATGAATGAGTTGACTCGTGCAAATCCCCACTGCTGTTGTGTCGCACCGGGACGGTGACCTGTCTTCCATGCCGCCATACCACGATTATACACCTGACGCAAAACACTAACAGGGATGCCTGACTTCTCACTTTTTTTCTTTAATGCGTTAGTCGCATCTTCACTGAGTTCATACTCTTCTGTTTGAGTGTTTGTTGTTTGCGTGTCTTTTGTCCGAGCACGATCAAGCATTGCATCATGCTTACGTTTGTCTGATTCTTTCTCACGTTTAATTTTATCTTGTGCCGCTTTAACTGCATCTTGCTCACCAAACATCTTTTTATACTTGAGTGTATGCTTGCTTGGTTTTGTTTTCGCATCAGCATCACCCGGTGCAGATTTGTATGATGACGGAGACCCATCTGGTTTATCCGCACCTTTTGCAAATTGTTTTGCTCTGGATTCCTTCTCTTTGTCAGAAAGTCCCTTATAGTACTTCTTCGGTTGAGTACCGGGCAAGTCTTTAACATCAGAATCTTGGTCAGTTTTTTTGGGTGCTTCTTTTTCGTCCTTTTCCATAATTAAAAATAATTCTTCAATCAACGGATCAAACTGTTCTTCTTTGGGACCACTGCGTACTTGTGCCAATCTTTCCGCCTCCTGTTTACGAACTTTAGGAATTAACTTTTTAGCAAGTTTTTGGATTATGGCACTTTTCTTTGTAATCATTTTATCAACAGAAACTTTTTCTGCCGAACTTAATTCATTATAGGAAGCACCTCGATCTCCTGCCACTTTGGTTCTAATTATATTTCTTGCTTGCTTAAGTGCTCTTTTTTTAATTGTGTCACCGTCTGCTTTACGTTTTGCTTTTAACTTACGCATTCTAGCAAGTTTTGGTGCAAGTCGTTTCATTCTCCTACCAATCTCTTTACGTTGTTGAATGGTAAGAGGTTGACGATTTTCTTCTACACTCTCTTTAATAACACTATTGATAATATCATAGATTATTTTTGCATCTGAACCCTGAAGTTTTTTTGGTAGTCCAGACTTGAATGTATCAAAATCACCGTCTTTTGCAAGTGCTCTTAGTTTGGATGCAGACATTCCTTCAACACCCTGTGCATCAGGATCTCTTTCACCTGCAGACACAACTTTAACTGAATCGAATGTAAAATCTTTTCCATTATATTTATTGAGGAGGGTTTGAAATTCTTTCACACGATCAGATCCGACGACCATAATAGCATCAGTGTAACCTGCCTTCTGGAGTTCTTTTGCGACATCGAATACAGTTTTACTTTCGGATTGTATGATAGAATTTCCGAATGCTTTTTTCGCAAAACGAATCTTGTCTTTATAACTAAGGGGATCTTTCTTATTATTTTGAGTATGCGACAAGTAAACCCTTGCTTCAGCACTGTTTGTCTTTGCAACTGTATTTACTTTGTCTACCAGTTTTTGGTGGCCAATAGTCGGAGGGTTCATGCGTCCAAATGTGAACACGATCTTTTTCATAGGGTTTTCCTTAGACTTACCTATTGACAATACTTTAATTTTTGTGTATAATCAATTTGTAGTTATTTATAATAGTATTTATAAATTTACTTTTGCCATCCTTTGATCACATTAAGATAATTTGATTTCGCATAGGAAGTGTTTCCTTCCTTCAAATATTTTATTGACAATCTCAATCTTTGTTTCTTTGAGTTTGTTTGGTTTTGTTGCATCCTTACGAATATCAAAAATCAGTTTGGTATTTTCATGCGAGTGCTTTCTGATTAGATCGACGTATTCTGAAATGGGATAATGAAATCCACAAGACTTAAAAGAGCAGATCAGATCAAACATTTGATCGTCAGGAATATCAATATTGTTTGCATCAACAAATCGATAGGTCATATCGCGACACTCATACGATTTTCTCAGATCATCAATTGGCGAATAGAATGCAAATTTATCAGCAGTCCCCCAATTATAATATCGAGTTTGCTTTCTTGGTTCGTTGATCGATTTGTCACCATCAAGCAACCACAACTCAGTGCCATAATCTTTCTGAAACCATTCTGCCTCACGAGCAATTCCACATCCAATCTCTAGCATTTTCTTTGGAGGAGTATCCAAATAATCTTTTAGAATGTCGTAATTTTCTTTCTTATTGACTACATGATCTTTTTTTTTCTTTGATGCTGGTTTGTTCCACACATCAACCCAATCATAATTTTGACCCATACTATTTTTGCCAACCCTTGATCACATCATCAGAAAAATTAGCACGTGAGAATTCTAATCGATTTACAAGTTTGACTGCTTCTCCATCATTATTAATTGCAACATAACCTTCTGGTGCTGTTACTTCAAACCCTTTACTTGTCTTTAGAAATGTTCCGATACTTGATGCTTTGTCCATCTTCTTTATGATCAACTCCTTCGCATCGATGATCTGATTCATCAGTGTGAAGATCTTCACCAAATCTGCTGAGTTGGAGGAGCCAAAGAATTGCATCATTTCTTTCTTCTTCTGTATCCAAGGTGCTTTTCCCTTTTCTGTTTTTTTCGATTCAATTTGCTTAGTGTAATATTGAATAACATAGTTCATGAGACCACGCACATGGTTTCTTGGATTTGCAATCTTCTCACCCGCACGAACTTTCGTGTTGAAGTGAGTCTTAATACGAGTTTTAATTTCATCGCTCTCAGCAATTGCGTTCAGTGTCTTTGCACTGATACCACGAAATGTCTTACCCGCGGATGATAGTATGGATGTGACTGCGGCAGTTTCTTTTGCAGTCATTGATGCAGAACCTGACACATCTTTGTAGGTTGCATCAGTGTGCCATACACCTTTTGTTTGGGTCAGTTTAGATGAGATGTCCTGACCGAACTCTGCCTTCATTGATTCAAAACTGTCTCCGACATAACGAGTGTGCCAGACGATACCAATTTTGGAGGAACGTATTTTCTTTCCAAGTTCACTACTGTAGGGGACGGTGTAGACAATCGTATTGGGGTGAAAGGTGACGAGTTTTTCACCATCAATGACTTCGGTCCCAAGAGTGTCGTTGGAGTACAGAAAGTCACCTTGTATGACTCCTGTAATTCCCAACTTGGGGAGTTCGGACAGAGCGAGTTTAAATTTAGTACTAAGATCGTTACTACCAAGATCTCCATCTATCTCTGCCTCTGTCTTGTAAATTTTTGGATCTTTGTTGAAAATTCCTTTCTTTGCAATGAAAAACTTTCCATCACGTGGATCAGTCCCTGCAAAAATAGCAGGAGCACCATCCCACTTAACAGTGGTATTAACAGGACGAGCAGTACTGCCAGATAACATATCCCTGAGACTTTGTAAAAAATTGATTGCATCTCTTGCACCCTTTACACCATTGTTGAGAACCGAATCCTCTAGATGTTCCATGTGAGTGTTCTTTTGCTCTGTTAGGTAGGAGGTGAATTTTTTCATTTAAACATAAAATCCTTTACATCCGATGGTGCTGATACTCTTGCACTTTTTAGTTCAATTCCTAAAAATGCAAATAGGTTTTTAAATGCATCCTTCCCCATCTTCATAATTTTCTTTACTGCATTTTTTGCACGAGTGAAAATTCGTCCCATCAAATTGGAAACAAACTTGCCAACTGCACCAACAACATTACGCATGCGACTGATTGCTCTTTTAAATAAAGTCATCTCATCTAGGTTTACTGACTCCGAAAGCAAATCTTTGTTCATTTCTTGCACCCACGAATCGTTAAGAATTTCCTCACGAATGATCGAGTCTAACGATTCACTAAGTTTTGCTTTTGAGTCCACATTGATTCTGAAAGTAGAGTAGGGACTTCCACTCGACGATTTCCATGAGGTATAAAATGTGCATTGCTTTGCGATTGACTTAATTTCTGAGGATACTTTAACTGCACCCGAAAGACCCTTACTAGACCCATCTGGTGAAATAGGAATAAATTTACTCACTGCTCCTTTGTTTGCATCAAACTCAATGCAACATGATGCAATTGCAAGAGGTGTTTTGCCCTCAAACTTTTTACGACCAGACATTGCTTCATACACAAAGAATTCTTTGAACTGTTCATTTTCTTCCACTGCGAATGTCTTTTTAATTTCTTCATTAATTTCTTTGTGGAATGCTTCCACCGAAACATATTTTTCTACTGATTTTTTATCTTCAGGGGACAGTGTTGAGGTGTCTCCTTTTGACAATTTATCCAATGCGGTCTTCGTCATTTTAGTTGCGACTTTATCAAACTTCTCATCAATCTGACTTGCGATTTCACGAACACCGATGGGACTGTTTTCTCCCAAGTATTCAAGAGCCGCGTTAAAGGTTGCAATAGTTTCTTCTTTTGCGGCAGACATTAACTGAGAACCACCTTTTTTCTTCAACGAAATATTGTGAGTCTTAGTATACATATCAGATTTTGGTGTTCCATCTGATGCACCAAATGATGCCCAGAACTTAGATAAATTTGATTTGGATTTGCCTTTACCGAATTGGGTCATCGGTGACTTACCAATATACTGCACGAAATCTTTTGCAATATTTTCTGCGTAAGTCTCGTATGTAGGATAGAATCGTTTTGCATTCTCTGATGCGGATGCGTCAGGTGTTAGTTTATTCTGTAGGTTGTATTTGTCTGTGATTAAATCTTCCCAATCATGACCTTCTGGTGATGATGTTGTCTTATCCGCGGCAACAACTACGACATACTCCAGTCCATCTTCTGGGTTGACAAATAGTACTGCTTCATACTGACTACTTGGATTGCCACCTGCTTTTGGAGGTGATATCCGAGCAGTTGTATTAAATGTCTTTTCTATTTGTTTTTGGATCTCATTGACTGTAGATCCCCTGACACGAATGCCACCTTGCTGATTCATTTTTTCAAGATCTGGCATTGCATCGAGCAGTTTTTTTGCAACTTTAGTATAAGTGCGTTTTGGTTCTGATTGTTCTAAAATAAACTGTGAAAACTTCATAGTGAATCCTTATTTGTATGCACTATTTATCTTTTCTGAAACCCATAAAGTTATTTGGGTCAACATGTTTTAGTACAGTTTCTTGAACCGCATTGGTGTACGCATCGTACAACATGCTATAGAACTCACCCTGCTTTTCCGATGGAACGAACAGGTCTTTTGCTTCCTCCGGAGTTAGATCCATTTCTACCTTGATCTTCATTCATCACCTCATAGTTCATTTCTACTGGAACGCTGACGGATTTCCCCCAACGATTCTTTTTTGTTACACATTTAAATCGACCGGGTATCCATCCTTCTGGTGGATCTGGTATATTCTTATCAATTGCTGTGAGTTCGCGTGTAGTTGTACCAACAAAGATACGAGAGTCTTTCTTTCCTCGCATTGTGGCACGAACGCATGAATGGATTTGTCGATTGACATAACGGTCAAACTTGTCTTCACCGTTTTCTCTGTAGAATACTTTAACTTCAAAATCACTCATAATGTCTCTCATGTGGCAGAGGCACAGGGATTTGAACCCCGACGAACGGTTTTGGAGACCGTCATGCTACCATTACACCATGCCTCTAAAATAAAGTGCGGAACGGGTGGATTAGGGTAACCACCAATGGGGTACGATCTGAAGTACCTTTCTAAATAGACCCCATACGACCTGCATTCCCGCGAAGGACATGGGCGCTACCCCTTCGGTCTACCTTACCCCCCTTCAGCGAGAGGTATTCGGTCACGTTCCTATCGGTGTTGCAATCACCGAACTCTGGAGTGGATGATAGGAATCGAACCTACTTAAAACTGATTTGCAGTCAGTCACCTAACCATTCAGTCACATCCACGAATTCTGGTCTCGTCGGCAGGATTCGAACCTGCGACCCTCTGCTTAGAAGGCAGATGTTCTATCCATCTGAACTACGACGAGGAAAACACTTTGCTCGCGAGGTAGGACTTGAACCTACGACAACTTGATTAACAGTCAAGTGTTCTACCAACTGAACTACTCGCGAGCAAAATGCTCTCTCAAAACCACCGAGTGAGAGGAGGACTTATTTTGTCTGCCTCCTTTCTCTCACTCAGTACAGACATTATATAACAATATTTCGTCTGCTGTCAATAACTATTTCAAACTTTTTATTCTCAATAAAATCAAGCAGTTTTACATCATACTTAGGATATCCTTTAGGACAAGGAGTTAGGGTGGGGTGGGAACTTTGCGTTCCCATCTTGTCGGTGCGATAGAGGAGTATCTTGTTGAGAGAGGCATTCGCACCGCCCCGAAACTTCATATTACCACGTTTATAAAAACTTTGTCAACCCCTGATTCATAAAAATATCTTTTATTTTTTCGTGTTCTTCTCGTGTTTGTGACTCTAATCTTTTTTCTGGATTTAGAGTATCACCAACTAAAATAGTTCCACCACTCAATCTCTTTTTGCATAGGTCTACATTATCTCTCATAATGTCTACACCGTATATATCTGCCAGTGCTTCCTCTTCTGTCATGTTGTAGAAGTAAACCTTTATCCACTTTACCGCAACAAGAAATTGACCGTCTCCACAAGCAGGGTCTAGAACTGTTTTTCCTTTGCAAAAAATATCTAGATCAGATTTTTTTAGCATATCTAAGACTAACTCTGTTGGAGTAAATATTTCTGCTGTTGCCTTCACACGATATTCATCTCTTCCGATTTCTCCCATGTACTCATGGTCATTCATCTTCTGTTCGATTTTATCCCAAATAACTTTCGACATAATCAATTTCTTTCCGAGTCAATTTAAACATACTAAACAAATCAGAGTCTGTCATTCTACCACAATTTAATATGTTTGGCAATGCCTTAAATACCTTTTCGTTGCCAAAACCTGACCATTTGGCAGTCTTGAGAATGTACTTAAACAATTTTAAATTTAAATTGTCGGCAAGGATATTACCAGAACTCTCGTTTGGGACCACGATATAATATGCCATATCTGTTCCACCATACACACCATCGTCATAGAATGGTTTAGTGTAACCACTGCGAGACCACATTACCTTTTTCTCGTCTGCCCAATCTTGTCTGATACTTGAGTACCACACCTGAGAGTTTGTGTGAAAAATAGGGTAGATGTGTTTGTCTGTTTTTTCTTTGCTGATAACATCAGTACGATGAATTAAAACATTGTGGCAATTTACATAATCGTATCTTACATCAAGTTTGTCTTTTGTGTCAAATATAACTTTTTGATGTATCGAATAAGATTCCTCACACATATCATTCGGCAAATAAAACGACGATTGATCTATCAGTTTGTCAAAGGTTCCATTGTCTGTCCCGATCTTAGTTTCGGTAGAATCCGACTGAGCATTGACAATCATGTAATCTGCAAAGGTGCTTCCAATATTGGGGAAGTATTTTTTAGTATCCAGATTTAAGAAACTCACCACCTTGTCTTGGAATATTTTTAATATCTTGTTAGAAGGTGACAGAAAACTACTGGGAGAAACCTGAAGCAAAACACCATTTGGTTTTAACCACTCGTCAAAAGTTTTTTGTGTGAATGTGATCCACAACTTATGTTGAGTTTTTTTCCTGTTTAAAGAATCCTGAAAGGGGGGATTTGCAACGACAACATCAAATTTTATCAACAGACATTTGCTCCCTTGAGGTTAAGGTATGTGTTGATTGACGTAGCAATCTCTTTAGACTTCTTTGGTCTGCGTTCACCATAGTGTAATTCGATACCTTCTTTTTTGTGGAACATAGTGCCTTCGTACTGACCAGTTTTAGGAAGATGCCATGCTCCATTTTTCTGCAATGTAAACGGAACATCAATGTTAATGATTTGCCCACCATCATCAGTAAGACTAAACAATATTGACTTCTTGTTCTTTATATATTCAACCTTGCATTGGTCTGAATTGACACGCTCTAATAGTTTGGCATAGTCCTCATCAAACAAAGAACACAAATACCGATCTTTACTAATGAGTAAAAGTTCTTCGTCATAGTTGAGACCTGCCATTTTTAATACTCGCGGTTTGATCAAATCGTTTGGCAACTTCGATAGTGCTTCTATCGTAACTTCGATTGCCTCTTCACTCAGGTTTTTACAATCGTCTTTCCATTGCGTATCGATGTTAGACCATAATCGAGCATCTTCACTGTTTACATACCTTTGCTTCAGAATGTTCGACACATTTTCATAAGTGTTGTAAGCATCTTTTAGATAGGAAAGTCCCAACCTATCAAGAAGTTCATTTCGCTTTTCCTTATCACTTCCTTTAAACACATCGTTTGTGATTGGGTCTTTAAATGTCCCCACTCCAACAGACTGAAAAATAAAGTTGTTTAAAAATGAGACCCAAGTTCCAGAGCACAATTGAGGACGCTCATAACCGTTTTTGTAATTTTTTAGTGAGACCGAAATAATTCTGTCTTTAAACTTGATAACAAAGTCGCCTTTCAGTTTTTGGTTTCTGAATTGCTTTTCTACATTTATGAAGTCAAACTTTTCGTTTGGGTATTTTTTCAGCAAACTACCAAAGAATTCTTTCACAACACTATCAATGTTCTTCTTATATGATGAGTTTGCAAAATCGTTTTCGATGTTTCTTTCACGACAGTAATCTTGGAAAATATCAAATTTTTCTTGCACATCATCGGTTAAAGAACAACCACTCTCAACAGCAAGTTTCTGTAAAACATAAACAATATATGCTTCTGCGGCATCCTGAATGTAATGATCTTTTGCACAACCCGCACTCATTTTCTAAAACTCCTTAATACATTCTCTCTCGATCAACTGTATTAGTTTAACACTACTCAGTGACTTCTGTCAACCATTTTTTGTAAAGAGTTTCTTGCATTCTATATCCCTGACGCTCCCAAGGTTGCTTACTGTATGGTGTGTCTGTGTAGTCTTTACCTTTCCACATCCGACGACCATCTGCGTAATCTTTGCACAATCCTGTTGCCCACTGCCAAACATGAACCATCTCGTGCATGACGGTTTTAATCACATCTTCCAAGTTCTCGTACTCGTCAAACTTCTTGTGAAGATCAATCTTGAAGTTACGATTGTCGGTACTGTCGCACCAACCATAGACACCTTCACTTCGGAGTGTCTCACGCAACTCAATCTCAATGTCGAGTGTTCTCATTCTTGGCATCAATTCTTTGATACACCAGTTAGTGATGCCTTCAACGAGTTTACGATTCTTTTTCGTACTGCCTGTCACAAGAACAAAATTCATTAACGAACCACCTTCGCAGTTGCTAAAATTTCACCTTTCACTTCACCTAACTTGCGAACCATTTTGATTGCTTTCATCATTGCTTCACGTTTGCTAGTGCCGAAAAGTCGAAAGGTTTCTTTGATACCCAAGTCTTTTGCATTTACTGTTACATCAAATAAAGTCATAATTTCTCTCTCATCAACTTACATATACATAATACCACAAAGGGGTTGCAATGCAACCCCCTATTCATAATAAAATGCTCCTTTGATATCAAGCAGTTACCGACTTTTCCTCAAGTTGTTTCTCAAGTTCCGCAACTCTACGTTGCAGTTTGCGAACCATTTCTCGTAATGTATAAAAGTCTCTATCACTCAATGTTAAGGTCTCCTTTATTGTTTTAAATTATACCATGATGAACATCTCACTATCTTAGTAGATTACATTTTGATCCCACTAAAATCCTTTCTCCCTGCTTTGCGTGTAGTCCACTGCATCGCATCGTCTTCGTTTGCTCGTTTGCCAAAAGTTGATTGATCGAATACAGGACCATTGTCTACAATATCTTCTTGTGCAGTTTGCTCGCAGTCAAATAGTCGCATCTTCGCTCGATCAACTCCAACTACGAACCTCTTATAAGTAGATGGATCGCCATAGCGATTTTTCAATTGTTTCACCATGATCTGTCCCAAGTCCTCCAACTCCTCAGACGCAATAAGTGCGATAAGGAAGTCGGCAGTGGCAGGGAGACCGAACGACTCACTTGTGTCGGTTAAATCAACATCTGAGTTACTATAACCAGAACGAGTTGTCTGAGTTGCAGACACCAACGGCACATTGAACTCCACTGCAAGTCCACGCAGTTCTTCTGCGATTGCCTTGACAAGAGTGTAAGAGTTGACTTGTGCACCTGCTTTGACTCGCGATGAAATACAGATGTTGAGGTAATCGATGTAAATAATGTCTGGAACAAACGACCGCTTCAATCGCAACTCGTTGAGCAGATGTCGAAAGTGTCCAGAACCTGCACTTGCGGTAGGATACTCTTTGACAATAAGTTTACCACTTGTCTTGCCCCTTACCCTTTCAATCTTCTTGTCGTACATGTCCTTAGAGAGTGCCTCAAGGTCATCTAAAGTGACATTCAAAAGGTTAGCATCGATTCGTTGTGCTATGCGCTCCTCTGCCATCTCCATAGTAATGTACAAAACATTCTTACCATTCAATAGGTTAGCAGATGCCATGTGACACATCGCGAGTGATTTGCCGACACCAGTACCTGCGAGGATGATGTTTAGCGACTTCTTAGGCAATCCACCCTTTGTAATTTTATTTAGGTATTCAAGGTCAAATGGGACTCGTTCCTCAACACGATGGTAAAAATCATAACGAGTATCTGCATCATCAAGGAAGTCGTGTCCAATGTTTGGATCAAAGGATACACCCAACGCATCCGACAACAACTCAGGTATCGCACCCTTGTCGTTCTTCTTGTCGTTGCCATCAAGGATTGCAATCGAGTTCATGATTGCGTTGTAGATTGCTTTCTCTTGACACCACTTCTCAGTCGTGTCAGTCAACCATTGCTTGTCAACATCCTCACCATCAAGTGATGAGATAAGAGATGAGGAACTGCTGAACTCTTCATCAGACAGATCATCACGACTGTCCATCTCAAGTGTCAATGCTTCTTTGGTAGGAAGACTGTTATACTTATTGATGAACTTATCGATCTCTTGATATACAGTCTTCTCTAAACGATCATGGAAATACTCAGACTTTAGATAAGGAAGTGTGCGTCTCGCAAAGTCCTCATCATTCAGCAGATGCCTCAGTATCACCAGTTCCGTCTTCGCCATTTTTTACACTCTCTAGTTGTTCTTCAATGATTTCGGTTAGAATATCACCTATTATAGTCTTAAACTCTTCTGTTGTCAAGTCAAGATCACTTGGGTTTTCTAGGGTAATTGTGTTAAATGAAAGAATAACATCTTCATTATTTTCACCTCCTTCAAAAGACACTGTATCATATTGATATATGATGCCTTCGTATGTCCCTTCCTCTAGTTTAACTGCCCAATGGTTATTATGAAAAGAATTATTGTGCTCAATTAGTTGATATTTCACTTGCATCTTCTTCTGCCTTATTTTCATCTACACCTATTTTACCATACAAAAACTCTTGTGCCGCGGCAACTTCCAATTGTGCCATAATATCGTCTGTGAAATAACTTTGCGGGTTTTCATTAATTGCTTTTGCAAACACCTTACGTCCGTCAGGCAATTCATATCGGGTAGATACTTTCTTTATAATGTCATATTTCTCAGCAAGATCAAGAAGACCGTAATAACGATCAAGACCGCTATCATAAGATAGTTTGACGAATACGTCTTTGTTTTCTTTTGTGAATCTCGATTTGTGCATACGTACTTTAATGAGGTTACCGATGACATCTGTGCCATCCTTGTCCTTCTTTTTTGTAAGCATACAGATAGATGATGCCGCATACTTGAGACCTGATCCACCAGAAATTTCTTTAGTTGGTACATACGCCCCCACCACATCGTAAACATGGTTAGTAACAAGCATCGGCACATTTGCCTTTGCCAACTTGAGAGAAAGAACTCTGAATGTGCCACGCAACAACTGTGCCTTAGTCATATCGCGTTTGTTTTCACCCTTTGCTGTATCTTCCAATTCTTTCTCTGACGAAAGCATACCCAAAGAGTCAAGTACCATCATCATTGGCGGTTGGTTCTTCTCTTCTAGATAATTATCTAACATACGCACTGCTTGAGTACGAAATTCCTCAATAGACTGCGGTTCAACAATTGCAACTCGTTTTGCGTCAATGCCTCGATCAGTCATCATCTTTTTTGTGACTGCGGCTTCGGTATCAAAGTAAATAACACCTCCCTCTGGATGTTGCTCTAAGAATGTCTTGAGCACTCCCAGAACAAAGAAGGTCTTACCTGTTGCAGATTCACCTGCGAATGCGGTGATCTTATTGTTAGGAACACCACCATACATCGAACCACTTAATACTGCATTCATAATGTATGAACCAGTGTCAATAGAACCAGAATACTCTGAACTATTTCCACCATCTTCAAGGATGTTTGCGTTATCAAACCCCTTGACCAAATCATTTAAAAAATTCACGATGTATATACTCCATCTAACTTATCACGGAATTGTTCGATTTTTACAAGTCTATCTTTGCCGTTCCATTTGATGTAATCTTTTTCTGGATTAGCTGCGAGATTATTCAGTAAAGGTAAAATCATGTTGTATAAAGTATCGCATTTTTCTTTGTATTTGTCAACCTCAGATGCTGTTGACTGTGCGGTGGACTTGACTTCTTTTACAATGTCAAGTTCGTTTTCATCCACCATAGTGAACCCAAAATCAAAGTCACTCATGTGAAAAAATCCTCCAATGTTGCTTTCTTTTCCGAACTCCAACCAATCGCACTGAGAATAGCACTGATGGGTTCAAGGAATGCTTTGTCAAACTGTGTGTCGTAGTCTATGTATTGATTCAGCCCGAACTCTTTCGGTAGGGAAGACATAATGCTAAGAACATTTTGCCGAATAGGATTTGGAGTTTTGAGATAACAAAACTTGATCTTTTCACCGTCTTTGATTGACTCATAACGTTTCTCCAACTTATGTTGCTTGAGCAAGTGATTGTAGAGTAGACTACCTCTTACATGAATCGGAGTGCTTTTCATAAACTCCAACTCATCCCCATTGGTTGTATATTTAGTGAGATCAGTCACTCCACGAGGGAATGCAACTTCCTCAAAGGGTAGAGTGCGAAACTTTTCTTTAAAGTCTGCGATGTATTTTTGTACAGTTGCCTCGTCAGAACTCATAATCAGTTTGACTGCACCCTTCAACGCATCACGACAAGACTGTGGTGTTGATGATTTGACAATCTCCAATCCCATGACTTTAAGTTTAGGTTCAGTATATCGTACACCTTCGTTGTCATACACATTGAGTGCATAACGCTTCTTCGCAGTCCAGATGCCCTTGTCCGCAATTGCCTCACGTTTCATGAACATCTTCTGATCATATACATTCATCAGATCAGCAAGGTTTTGATAACTCTGATCAATAAACGGTTCAATCTTCTTTTGAGCAACATCGTCCAAGAATTTGACCACCCGGTCAGTATCAAGGTTTTGTACTCCGTCTCCCTTCGTAAACACTTGGTTAACCAATCGGTCAAAAGTGATGTATAGCGAATCTGTATCTGAAGCAATGACATAATCTTCACCCTCTGTCTTCAGTAGTTTATTAAGGTATTCATTCACTCGTGCTTCGATCCACCGAATGGACAACTGCCCACTCAGCGTAATCGACTCTGCCATTCGCACATCAAAGAAACGAAAGTATTGGTTACCCAACGCACCATAGGCAGAGTTCAACTGAACCTTCTTTGCGAGTTGCAGATTCTTGTACTTAGAGATGTCTTTCTCTAACTGCTTCTTGCGAGTAAGAAGTTCTTGTTTTGTCAAAGTACCAATCCACTCACTGCTGAACGGTATGCCTTTTCAATGTCATTGTTTACTGCTGTGACGAACACATACTGCTGAAATGTTACCGCATCCGGATTCATTTTCCCTGTTACGCAAATACCTGCCGCAAACCCCATACCTTGTTCATTCTGGATCAGCATCCGAGGATCATCTAAAATAATGTTCCCATCTTTCAATGTTCGATACTTACCAACAAACTCGCCTGCAATCGTTACGACTGCTACTACGTCACCTTTTGTCATGTCAACTCCTTCAGTTGCTTATTTACTTCTTCAAGTTCTTTCTGTGCTTCAATCATTTTTTGTTTATAAAGTACTCGTTCATTATACATCGTTTCCATCATTTCTGGCAAGAACCCTTGGCAATCTTTTCGATAGTAGAATCCATTGGCAGTCAAGCATTTGTCTTTGTCTATGGCATCGTCCCATTGATCAATCATTTTCATATCAACGATGTCGTCTACTGTGATGTCTTCTTTCATATTGGGTATGAATGTGTCTGGACTGATGTTGTACTGCATGATCAAATGCGGATACAACGAGTTCAAGTCAAACGACATCACCCAATTGTGCATCCCAACCTGTGGGTCTTTCACATACGCACCCGCATACTTGGAGTCCTTGCCTTGGAAATCCTTTGGCGGAATCACGATCTGTTGCTTGAGCAGGTAATTATGTATCAACACATCCCACATGCGTACTTGCGTGAAGACATCACCATAGTTTACTTGAGCATCGTAAGCAATCGTCAGTGCCTGTTCGATGAGACGCATCTTATCCTCCAGTTTGTCAACCAACTCAACATCCTTGATGTTGTAGTCAATGAACTTCTGGTAATCTAACTTATACAGTTGGTGTAGTGTCTCCATCTCAGAGTAGTCGAGTTTATTCTCACCAAGTTCTACATAACCGATATGATCTAGTCGATACGACTCTTGTTGTGAGTATGTGAACTTTTTATAGAGTTGCATATAGTCAAGCACTGCGAGTCCAACTAATGTATACTCTTTTGATTCCTTACCAAAGTTGCCCTTAAAGGTTCGTTCTTGAATCCACTTCGCAGGGGATAGACGACGAGCATCTTTCTCACCGATCAGTTTTGTGATACGATTGATTAGATAAGGTATGTCGAATCCATCAACATTCCAACCAGTAACAATGTCAACATCAATGCGTTCCCAGAACTCAAGAAATACATCTAGGAGATGTCTTTCTCCACGACAATCCACGTAAGATACAGTATCACGAGTATTGTTATACTCACCGACACCAAAAACAAAATATCTGCCATTGACCGAAACCGTAATTGCTGTAACAGGTTGGTTCGCTATCTCTGGATTGGGGAAACCTTCCTCACTACCAACCTCAATATCAATGTTTGCTACTTTCACTACGTCGGGATCAAACTCTTTGCCGTAGTGTTCATTGAGACATGCATATGCCCAATTGGTTGAACCGTAGATCTTAAAGTTATCTACTTCCTCATATCTAGACACAAAGTCTCGTGCCTCTTTAATTGATCCCAACTCCATCGGTTCGACAGGAGATCCAAGCACTGTCTTCCAAGTCGTCGGCCGACGAGATGGCACATAGAGGGTAGGTGAATAATCAATACGGTCTACAATGCGACGACCATTGTCGTAACCGCGAATGAAGACCGTATCACCTTTGCTATAGAAGTTTGTATAAAATCTCATGCAGTAATTATATCATAGATCTCTTTCCAGTTCAAGACCCGTGTGACACCCTCACAAGTGATAACATCTGCGTTGTGTTCGTGGGCAACTAACAGTGCATCTAATCCTAACCGATCGCCAACATCTGCGTTTTCTGGTTTGTCTTCAACCCAGTAGCAATCAGTGCCACGGTACTCTTCCAATGCTTCATCTTTGTCAGCACCAGTATCAAGGTAGACATACCGTTCGAACACTGTAGGACCAAACAACTCAATCAAGTTTTTTGTCCGTAGATGCTGACTGTAAGGATCATCACTGAGACTTGTAATCGCATGGAATACATACCCATGTTCTTCGTGCAACTTTTTCACATACTTGATTGCGTCACGTAGTGGAGGCAACTTCCGAATCTGTGCACTCTCGTTAAACATCCGTGTGAGACGTTTTCCTTCAGCACTTTCAATGCCGTAACGTTCGTTGATTTTGTAAACTGTTTCTTTACCTTCAACGACTGTGTAACCGTGACGAGTCATCCAACCGTGGAATGCATATTCCCAGTCGAGTAGAACCCCGTCGCAGTCGACGAGGATTGTTTTTTCTTTTGTTGCGTAAGTCATATATCTCCTAAAGGTAGTTGGCACCTGTCCACTGGACACGTGTGTTATCGAGGTCAAAGACGTTGCCTCGTGCTTTGTTTCGTGCAGGTTTGTTGTAACCCGCTGCCATCAGAATGTCACCTTTCTTGAAGAGTTTGTCATCATCAGTTGCAACGATGAAACCCCAAGCACTGCGGTTCTGAAGGACTTTGATGTATTTGCGACCTTCGACGAACTCGATTTCTTCTTCATACTGTCGCATCATCTCTAAGTTGTGCTCGCTCAACTCACCGTTGGCAACACGATTCGTCCAATCGTTGTAGTCAGCGATCATGCGGTCTTTAAGGTTTTGGATTGCTTCGTTCATCATGTTCTCTCTTCTCTCAATCAACATAGGTAGTATATCAAATTGAGAGAAGAAGTCAACACTTTTTTGAATTTATTTTCACGTGAAATAACAAAGGGTTAGGCAACCATTTAAGAAGTTACCTGATAGTTTCTACCCTGTTCAGCAGTAGGTGCTGTAAAGTTTGAAGTGTACTTTGCAGTACCAGTAATGAATAGAATCCTACAAGATTATTTTGTTTTACTATTTATAACACGAAACTCTCTGTCAATCCACTGTCACTATCATATTGCATTCTTAAATATTCCATTACACTTTCTGGTGATGATACTCCATATGGATCTGGATTGTCTTCAGTTGCATCTGGTTCTACAAACATTTTTTCAATCACACCGTTATCTACAACCATTGCGTATCGACGAGATCGTGTTCCAAAACCAACTGCAGACATATCAATGTCCATACCCATTCCTTTTGTAAACTCTGCGTTTCCGTCTGGAATAAAATCAATGTTCTTAACATTCTGATCAATCATCCATTTACGCATTACGAATGTATCGTTCACCGAGAGCACATAGATCTCATCAATGTTACCTATGTCTTCGCGAATCGTCCAATAGTTATCTTCAAACCCCGGAACTTGATAAGTAGAGCAAGTGGGTGTAAACGCACCGGGTAGGGAAAATACCACCACTCGCCGATCCGAGAATAATTCCTTTGTCGTTAAATCTTGCCACTTGAATGGATTGTCCCCTCCGATAGATTCATCACGAACTCTCTTCTTGAAAGTCGTTTCCGGTACGCGCATTCCTTCTTTCATTTAATTCCTCTTGTATAATTTTTTGTTCAAGTTTACCTGCCTTCTTGCTTTTGTGTTTAGATTCTGCTTTAAGCAATTTAAGCCACAACTTCTTTAATGACATTATTTCTTCAATTTCTTTGCAAAGTCAATGATTCCGTCAAGTTTCCACCTGACAATCCAACCGAGTGCAAACCCTAAAACAAATCCGAGTGTCATAAACATTATACGTTAATCCCTTCAGAATAAGTTGTCTTGCCATCGATACGTGCGGCAGTCAGAACTGACTTACGGTTATCACCATCTGCTTTGTATGATACATGCACCCAACCAGAATCAGGAATGCCCGGTGTGTAGAACTCAAGAATCAACTGATCGAACTCAAGGTTGTCACGAATCCATTCTGCTAGTTCTCCGTTTGGGACTCCGGGGACTTCGATGTCTGCCGCTTCTCCTTTGCAATGTTGGGACTTACTGCTTCCACCAACAGCATCATTAAGAGCAGGACTACGATACCCGGAATTAAGAACAGTAGGACCAAAATGGTCACGAACTGGTTGAACAACATTTTCAAAAAGTGCCATTGCCGCATCGAGATGATCTCCTTCTGGAGTGTTATCAATTCCCTTGCGTTCTGCAGTTTGGGACTTAGTAAATTCTGCTAAACTAAAATTTTTGGATAGTTTCATATTATCTCCTACGATTAGAAAGGGGACTTTCGTCCCCTCTATTTAGTCTTTGATTTCAATTTGTTTACATTGAGATTCGGGGATGAGTCGATCTAATGTGATCCTTAACAGACCATTAATCATCTCTGCGTTCTTGACTTCAACCGAGTCGTTAAGTGTAAACATACGAGTGAATGGACGTAATGCCAACCCGTGATAAAGAGTGTCGACATCTTTTTCGTCATTCTCAGCATTGCCCTTGACGACCAGTTTATCGCCTTCCGTTTCGATAGTAAGATCGGACTTACCGAATCCTGCGACTGCCATTTCGATGACATACTGATTCTCCGCAGTTTTCTTAATATTGAATGGAGGATAGTTAGGAATGTTTTTTGTTGCTGTGTCGTGAAACTTTTGCATTTCATCGAACATTTTGTCGTAACCGACAAAGAATTGATCAAACCCCTTCGGGAATGTTACACCAAATTTTTCAATTGCACCCATAGTGCTTTCTCCTTTATTAAGCAAGTTTAAGTTTTGCATCCTTTCGGCATGCATTATTATCCCTTGACGATACTCGTCAAGTCTGGTTGAAAATAGTTTGGTCCTTTCATGACCTTACCATCTTCTCTGTAAATTGGATCACCGTTGTGATCTAACTTACTCATATTGGACTCCTGCACCTCTTGGAAACATTTGTCCAAATCAATACCGAATGCGTGACCTGCACCATATGTGACATACAAAATGTCAGTTAGTGCATCGGCAACCTCTACAATATCAGCATTGCCTATTGCTTCACGCAATTCGTTCAATTCTTCTTGAATTAATTCAAGTCGTAATGCTATAGTTTCGTTGTCTGGGAACTCTGCTTCCTTTTTGACCTCTTGCCCAAAGGTGCTCATAAACAGACCAACGTCTTCAAAATTACTCATAACTATTTTTTCTTTCCTATATTATATTTAGCAACCAAATTCCATTCGTCTTTCTCGCGGTGCGGTAAAATTTTAATTTGCGATAATGGTGTCACAGGTTCTGCTGATTTATTTTTATCGATCAATTCAACTAACCCCCATTCTGAAATCAAGTTCGCAATTGTGTTTCTACGACCTCGATCATCTTCTCCAAAGTTGCTTGGTTTTCCATCTAACGCAAATAGTTCTTTAAAATGCACGATGTAGTATCTTCCTTGTTTATGAAGAATGTGACATGATTGATAAATTGTTTTGTCTTTTCTCGATGCGACACCGATGCGAGTCAAGGTCTCGCGAATCTTGAGGAAGTCGTCATCATTATTGATCCGAACCTCAATAAGAGTTTCAAGCATTTCTTCCACCTTTTTCAAGTCTTTTTCTTATTAGAAGAATCTGTTCATCAGTTAATGTGGTGAGTGCTTGCAATGCTTTAGAGTCGCCATAACCAAAGTATTCTTTGATTGCGGCAAGGTCACCGTGATCTTCTTTCTTATCCCACTTCGCATACCGCTTCTTGGGTCTTACACTATTTAGTAAAAACTCATATTGCAGTGCGTTGTCAAGATTAGACCTTTGGTTCATCTCATTAGCAAGACCAACCGTGTCATGGTGATATGATAATGCTCGATTGGTGAGGAAAGGATTGTATCCCTTCTCTGCCAATTGATCGTTCTCAGTTCCTCGCATGAGGTTTTTCTTGGTTTGGTTGATAGAGTTTACATAGTCAAATGGATTACTCATTCCACTCCACCTCTACCATCAACTCAGTCAGCATTGCCATTAGATTGATCTCTTGATCAACGACAAATGCAGACTTGTATTGATAGTCCGCAAGTGTGACAACCACTTGAGGAATACTTTGTGGTTGGACATACTCACTCATCGAGTCGTAGAGTTTACGAAAGATTGCTGAGGTGTCACCATCTACATTCTGTGCGACCCACTTACGAACATTAGTGAACTCTTTGTTGCGGAGTCCATCGATGAGTTGCTTAATGTTGACATCCTCAAAATTGACGAGGATGCCCGCATCGATCTTGCCAGTCACAGAGTATCGTTGTAATTCGTTGAGCACTCGACGATTGTCGGGAAAGAACTTCTTAACAACTTCTGCGACTACCTTGTTGTCAAACTCGATGTTCTCTTTCTCAAGAATCTCTTTGGATCGCTTGTACATCTGAGATGCCATTGTGGTTCTCTCTTCTTTAGGAAGTTTGAACTCAATGACTGAACATCGAGAGTGTAGTGGTGCGATGATCTTATTGACAAAGTTGCAGGTTAGGATGAATCCACAGTTACGAGAATACTCTTCCATAAAGTTACGCAGTGCAGGTTGCACCGTGTCAGCATTTAGGTAATCTGCCTCATCTAGGATGACATACTTGCGTCCACCACTCAACGACACCGATGATGCAAAGTTTTTGATCTTCGTTCTAAGGGTATCGATGAGTCGACCCTCATCAGAACCATTGATGACAATGTAGTCGCAACCCAATTCTTCAAGGATTGCTTTAGCAACCGTAGTCTTACCAATACCCGCAGAACCCGATAGTAAGAGATTCGGTACATTGCCTTGCTCCACAAAGGTCTGAAATGTTTGCTGTAACTCAGACGGTAGGATTGTCGTTGCTACAGTTTTAGGACGATATTTCTCCACCCATAGAAAGTCTTCGCGCATGTTCACTCCAATCATAATATAGCATAAATGTCTCTTGATTCAGTATACACTAAGTATCCTTGTGACTCAAGAATTCTTTTCATGTTCTTGTCATCAATATGCCAGTGTTCAAGTTTGATGAACATGGGTTTAATTTTCCAAGAATAGGACTCAATAATATTTGTTTCGTGTCCTTCAACATCAAGTTTCAAAAAGTCTATTTTTTCTATGCCATACTGATCAATTAAAGTATCGAGAGTCATACAAGGAAATTTATATTTACCTTTTACAAATCCTTGGTTTGCGCGCATCTCAAGGAGTTTAGTCCCTTTATGATTTTTACTTGCGACATGGGAAATTCCTTTAACCCAATCATCTCCTTCAGAAACATAGAAGTCAATTTCCCCATCATAGTCGGTCACAACAGTATTAATAACTGTGAGATTTTCATGAGTAGGTAAGGACATAGCAATCTCAGGTACTGCCTCTACCATAATCCCACTCCATCCATTTTTTAACAGGGGGAAGCAAGTATCAAAATCACAAGAACCTATCTCTAAAAAAAACTTACTCAAAAGTTGAACCTGCTTCTGTTGCAACCCAATACTGAACACTATCGCTTTTGAAGTGTGCAATGCCAGACTTAGAGATGCTCAGTGTGTAGTCGTTTGAAATAAACTTGAGGTTCTCGATCTTAAAGATGAACTTAAACGATGCATCAGTGTCTGTATCGGACGAGATCGCAAACTCATTTGATGATGGGTTTTTGGTGTCAGTAGCAACCAACGAGACCTTACCATCTCGATTCGTGACAACCACCTCTGGCAGTCCCAACTGGTTTGCACCATTGAGAATCTGACGATAGTTTGCCTTGCTCATTTCAAACTGAACTTCCACTGAAGGGAGTTCGATGTTCTTCTCTGGAGGTGTAGTGATCATGCTTGGATCTGCGTAGGTGTAGTTTGCCTTTGACGATCCTTCCTGAAGTGTCACTTGACGATCACCAAAGTCAAAGTCTGCTTCTTCAAACAGAGAGGATAATCCAAGGAACTGGTTCAATTCATAGATTGCAAAGTCTACTGGGAATGCCTCTGGCACTGTTGCTTGTGCCAGAATGGTCTTTTGCTCTGAGACTGTACGAATCGTACTGCCTTTCTTAAATGCCAATGACTGATTGATGGTGCTAAAATTCTTTAACACATCAAATGTCGTATCACTGATCTTCATCATTTACTTCTCCATCACGGTTATTCAAATCATGTACATGTAGTTGGATTATAGCATAGTGTAACACTTTAAGCAAGTCAGCACGATTGTATCCATTCTTTTTACCGTACCGTTGTGCATACTTGAGAATGTTTCCAATACAGAATCCATCACCATGACCACTGTCTATAATGAACTCTGTTGCTTGGAACTTGTTCTTGCTGTAATGCTCACCATAAGTACCCTCAATATACTTGAACAATTCCTTGAGGTACTTGTCTTCATCATAACGAAATTTATTCACTTACTTTTTCATCCTAGAAATTTTATCCGGATCTGCTGTCGCACTTGCATTAATCTGTGCTAGATCAGTTAAAGAACCACCAAAGGTATATGAACCAGTGTGTAATAGTTTCATCCAAGGACACATCCAAGTATCAACTCCGACTTTCTGCATCCACTGGCAGAACATATAATCTTCTGACAAATACCGTTTTGACTTCTCGTCAATCAATGCTTGGAAGTACATCATGATTTCACGAGTACCATCAAAGTGCTTGGTGCGGACATGATCTGGCAGATAAGAATACTCTGGATATGCTTCATCGAATTTCTTGAATGCATATTTGTCAATCATCATAAACCCAGTTCCACCTTCAAGAACTTTTACTGGTTCATCAAGACGAACTTCTCGTTGACCTTGTGCAGGATTGAATACAAAATCTCCAACATACCTTTCTAAGTTGTTGGGGTTCTCATCTGCAAATCCCTTCTCCACTGCGTGTTTGATTTTTTCCCACGCGATTGTTTTTTTAGGATAAGGTCCACACATAATGTGCTTATCATTTTCTGGATCTGTGTGATCCATTAATGCCAACATCGACAATACATCATTTGGATCAAATCCAATATCAGAGTCGATAAACATTAAGTGAGTATAGTCCGATCGCAGAAATTCATCTACACAGTAATTTCGTGCTCTTGTAATTAAAGACTCGTTAAACAGATAGAAAAACTTCACATCAATTTGATAGTGAGCACACATTTTTGCAAGATCTGCAGTCGACTTGGTATACATACCGTGACAGTTACCACCGTACATAGGAGTTGCGACAAAAACTTTTCGTTTTCTAAGATCTTCTACTTTAACTTCTAGTTCCATCATTCACCTTATTTTTGAATACTATAATACATTGTAAACGAAAAAGGGGTCTGAGTCAACCCCTTAGTTATTTATTTAGTCTCCTTAAAAAGGAACATTGGCATCGTCAGGAAACTTTTCATCATCGCTCATTAGGACACCCGCATCGATCTTCGCGTAGAGATCGCGGAACGACTGCTTGGTGTCGTCGTCGAAACGATTGATACACATATCAATGGCAGTCATACGATCCTCAAAGATCGAGTATGCCTTTGCGATGTGAACCAGACGACGAGTCGAGATCACCTCGTCAACACCACCATCGTAGAATGTCTTACGAATGATGTCTGCCCAATCGACTAACTTCTCACAGTAGTCACCGTCATCGACACCCAAGTCGGCAAACACCTTGCCGAGAATCTTTTTCTCGATTGTTGGTGTTGGGTAGTCCTGCTCACAAGTAATTGGGAAACGTTCCAAGAATGCTTCGTTCATTACGTTAGTACCGATGAACCGTCCATCCTCTGAACCCTTACCTTTGGTGTTACCAGTTGCGACAACTGTAAAACCATCAGCAGGTGTGATGAACTCACCAGTCTTCTTGATGAAGTATCCCTTACCTTCAAGGATTGACTGCAGACACATAATCTTTGCAGGGTTTGCAAGATCAATCTCATCGAGGAGTAGGACTGCACCCTTTTCCATTGCAGCGATCACTGGACCTTTGAAGAACTTGGTCTCACCTGCAACCAGACGGAAACCACCGATCAAGTCATCTTCATCTGTCTCCAGAGTGAAGTTCACACGGATGACTTCACGACGAGTCTTGGCACATGCTTGCTCAACAGAGAAAGTCTTACCGTTACCAGACAGACCAGTAACATACACTGGATAGAACATGCCAGACTTGATGATCTTTTCAACAGTCTTGTAGTTACCGAATGGAACGAACAGGGGATCGACTGAAGGGACTAGGTTCTCTTTGAACCCGTCGAACTCAGCAGTCAGAGTCGCAGAAGTGTTTGCAACTGGTGCCTCAACCTTTGGTGTAAACTTCAGAAGCATCGGCACTTCATATAGACCACGACCTACTCGCATGTCTGTGTTATTGAAAATGAAGGATGGTTTACGGAAACCTTTCTCTTCGCAGAGATCAACGATCTGTGCTTTGGTTGCGGTAGTACCGAACTTCTCATTGATTGCCTCGATCAAGGCAGTTTGTGGACGATTCAAATTCATAATATATTCCTCTCTCAATCAACATAGGTAGTATCTCATATTCGACACCACCTGTATAATGGTATTTTTCTATCTAAGCAACCATCTCGATAAACTGTGTCAATAACACTCGTGAAGTCTTGCGGTTGGCATTTGCTTTCTTGAATGCGGTACGGATCTGACCGACCTTTGCATCATCTGCGACTTCAATTGCACCGTTTGAAGTCTCAAGGTTCTTACCTCCCTGAAGAGCAAAGAATTTGTCATACCCACAGTTTGGAATCGTGGTGAACTTGTTTTTCTTGAGGTCTTCGTTGAGTTTAGATACTTGCTCATAGGACAATCCTGCACTACGCAGATCAGACATCAACGAACGCTTGTTCTGCGGAAGGATGCGGTATCCAATAGCGTTTGATCCAGTGTGATCGCGGAACAACTCAAGCAATGACTTGGTGTAACCGTTGCGATCTTGCAGACGGTATTGCTTCTTAGTCACAGGGTCAATGAACTTGACAATGTTGTACTTAATACCAAGATGCCAGATCGCAACATTAGTGCGAGGGTTCCCATTCATGTTAATGATCTTTGCTTCAATCGGGTGCGAGTCACCATCTGTTAAGAACACAGTGTTGACGATATCCAAACGGTTCGACTTCTGGAACTCTTTGTGAATCTGGACACCTGCCATGATAGCATCATCGAGTGGCGTACCACCTAAGTAGAACTCCCAAGGCAAGTAGTACGACACATCCTTGCTGTAGTTCTGACCGATTGCCAAAAGCATCTGAGCCATCTTGGTGAACTCAGCACGATTCATCCGATTGTTGAAGAACTCCATCAAACGGAATCCGGTTTTGTACTGGAGTGTGTTCACATCAACATTGTTGACTGTATCAATAACACCAGACTCACCACTACGATCAAACCGATCAGAGAACGCATACACACGGTATGGGATGTTGACTTGACGACAGAACATCACGAGGTTCAGTAACTGATCAATCGTTGGTTTCATGTGCTTATGCATTGAACCAGACCAATCGAGGTAGAGTACCATGCCGTGGTTCTTACCTTCTGGAGTCACAGACATCTTGCGGAAGATGTCGTCAGAGAACTTGTAGTTGTTCATCTTGACAGGACAGATCACACCAGTTTTTGCAAGAGTAGTACGGGCATACTCAGATGCCTTCTTCTTCATCTCAAACTCTTTGACCATGTAGTTCACAGTCTTCTTGTTTTCAGTCTGGAACTTCTTCCACAACTGCTCGCCGTAGTTTGCAAGGTGTGCTCTTTGCTCACCATATCCACCCGGATTATTACCGAATGCCATTACCTTCTTGTAATCGATGATTAGATTATCAACCTTGTTTGTGTTCAAACGCAGGTTGTAGACCTTGGTGTCAGAGTTGTTACCGAACTCTTTACGAATGTTAGAGTGGAGTGCTTCTTCAGTTTTAGAGATAGGTTCGTCAGTTAGTTCAGATGATTCTCCATCATCTTCTTCCTCGCCCTCACCGTCTTCATCAGAAGAATCAGACTCATTCTCTTCTTCATCGGCATCTTCTCCAGTGTCTGTGCCTTGCGACTCGTTGCCTTCCTGCTCCTCATCGTCATCGTTATCCATCTCCCAATCATCTTGACCGAAACCGTCAGTCTCGACTTCCTCAGTCTGAGTCTGACCCTCGTCTTGCATTTGCTCTTGTTCTTCTTGTTGCTTCTGCATCTCTTCTTCTTTCTTTGCTTTTTCTTCAGCAAACAAACGATCTGCAATATCAACAACTTGTTCCCAAGTGACACAATCTTCGATCTCTTTGATCCAATGCATCTCATCTTTTTCGATGCGAACACCAGAGGTCTGACCACACTTGAAGTAAGTATTTATGCGGTCAATCAGATCGAATGTGTTGATCTCTGCCATGCTCGCGCCAAAGAAACCATCTGCCATCAACTTCTTGTAAGAGTTGATGAAGTTTCGACGCAGACCGGGGTACTTGTTCTGAACGAGACGCTCGATACGGGCATCTTCGATTACATTCAAGAAAGACTTATATGCGCGTCCGCGATCACAGACCGCATCGTGCCAACCGTCTTCTGGAGTGTAGAGTGCGTGACCGACTTCATGACCGATGAAGTGATCGTAGTTGTCGCCAGTGAGATCATCCCACAATGGCAGAGTCAGCACTCGATCTTTCACATTGAAAGACGCTGTTGGTGCGTTCTCATGAACCACTGTGATGTTCTCAGCAGCAAGGAGTTTAGCGAGAATGTCTTTTTGCATAGGTGTTACCTCTCATTTACAGAACCAGTTTAATCGATTCTTAGAGTAGAGTCAACACCTAAATGCAAAAAAGTTGAGATTATTTTGTTATAAGGTTATAACTAAAAGTTATAAGGGAAGGGTAGCACCAAGTGTTCTTTTGCCTTCAATGATACCCTCAATGCGTCTCTCAACCATCTCAGCATACTCTGGGTTGAGTTCACACAGAATCGAGTTACGATCATGTAGATACGCAACACCTGCTGTCGTACCCGAACCACCGAATGGATCAAGCACCGTTCCACCCTCTGGACAACCTGCGAGAATACAGGGTTCGATCAGTTCTGGCGGGAATGTGGCAAAGTGCGCTCCCTTGAATGCCTTTGGCGGAACAGTCCACACACTACGCTTATTAGCAGTCTCATACGACTTCTCAAGTCCACTGTGCGGTTGTAGTCCTGTACCTGAGTTATGATACTTACCATTCGTTCTATCGCGTGTTCCCCAATCCTGCTTGACAGGTTGCTTGATTGCCTCGTAGTCGTAGTAGTATTTCTTCGACTTACTCAATAGAAAGATGTACTCGTGTGCTTTCGTACAGCGATCACGAACTGACTCTGGCATCGGATTTGGTTTGTTCCAGATGATGTCTTGGCGTAGATACCAACCGTCTGCTCGTAGAGCAAATGCTACCATCCAAGGAATGCCGATCAAGTCCTTTGGTTTAAGTCCAATCTCATGTGCCTTGACAGGTCTCAGATCACCAAGGATAGTTCCTTGTGAAGTTCCTTGCTTGGTTCCTTCGATACCCTTTTCGTTTGATGAACCATCAGCATTACGATTCTTACCAGAACCCGCATACGAATCGCCAAGGTTCAACCACACTGTGCCATCGTCCTTCAATACACGACGAATCTCGCGGAACAGTTTGACTAGATTATCACAGAACTCTTCTGGCGTTTCTTCCAATCCGAACTGTGAGTCCTCACGAACTGCTCCACACTTCTTACACTCGTTCTTGTAGATAGCATCACCGACTGCGTGACCCTTGTCATCCATTCCTTTGTGACCTGTTGTCGTTGTATCGCCAACCTTAGAGTCTCGCATGTGATTGCATTCTGGATCACCACCTACCCACTTGCCAGTGCCATAGTCTCGTAATCCAAAGTATGGCGGTGATGTCACCACCGTGTTCACACTCTGATCGGGGAGAGACTTGATCGTCTCGCGATTGTCCCCAACCAGAACATCATAAGTTACCTTCACTTATCGTATCCCATTTCCTTACGAATCTTTGTGGCAGAGATGTCATGAATCTCATCAGTGAATACTTCTTGCTCGATCTTGTATCCCACATCGCGTCCATAGGTAATGTTGACGACATTCGGTACGAGCATGATTGTGTACTCATTGTTATAAGTATACCCGTATTCCGAAAGTTTTTCAATGATTTTTTCTTTCACAAACTCAAAGTCAAATGGGTTAGAGTCGTTCCATCCTTGGCAGTCACGAACTTGAATAGCAACCTGTCCTGTCTTTGCGAGTGCGCGTTCAAACAGTGCTAAGTGTCCATCGTGGAATGGTTGCCACCGTCCAAGCATCTGAGTCGTTTCTTTACGCCATGAAAAAGGTTGTAGATGCCCAGAAATCAACTGTGACTGTGCGTCTGATTCCATCTGCTCAAAGCGGAAGTCGATGCCATCCAAATTTGGATACTCAAATGCTTTGTTGGTATCCTCGTAACGCCCTTCTGTGATTGTATCCATAAACACAACCACATCAGCACTCACGATGTCTCGTAGTGCTTGAGTAGGACATACAAAGTCGAGGATTGCCCATTGCTTCTTAGAGTCCTTACCAAGTTGCTTCATGCGTTCTGCTTGGCGACGACGACCCATCTCGGAGAAGTCCCAATCGTTGAACATCTCACGCACTTGATCTGCGTTGTAGTGATCTGCGTCTAACTTCTTAGACAGTTTGTTTGCTAAAGTGGACTTGCCACTCCCCGGTAAACCAAAAACAAGAATGGTCTTTGCCATTATTCTTCGTCTCCTTCAATTAAAAATGATACTGTGTCATCAACAATTTCATCTTGTCTCTCACAAATCCATTCATAGAGAACCTCACGAAACTCCTCTTCCTTTGCCTCACCGACTTCATCATCGCGCCAACACTCATCGTCTTCGTCCCATCCTTCTGCAATCTCTGGATATCGGTGGAAAATCATATTGCGAATGTCTTCATCATCATCTTCCGCACCGTCCTCAACCTCGTCATTAGTATACACATACGCACCAATGAAATTAGGCATCTCGTCCTCGTAACGCATTGACCACACAATCTTGTCGTCTAATTTGTTCAGTTCCTTCACCAACTTTTTTACACCAGACTCAGGAGGTGACCATGCGGATTCTGTGCGGATTGTCATATCGTCTTGATCAAACTCTTCGATATAACACCACTTTGATCCGATATTTTCTGTCGTCCAAGAATACTGTTTTACATCTTCAGATGTGATATCTCCTGCGACGAACATGTCTGCAAACCACCGTCTGCCATAGTCATCAACTTGTTCTTCGCAACGATCATACATCTCGATCAATCTTGCTTTCGCATCATCATTGATCATATGAAAATTTATTATTGAATATACATGATTTGCCATATTAAATTCCTAGTGCTTTTGCTAGTGCGTTAGTTTCTTCATCATAATTCATCAGAAGAAGTTCTTTGCGTTCCTTCTCCTGCTCAAGATAGTTCTTAGAGTTAGTACACATAGAGTACTTGAGATCCCATACAATCTGTCTCCAGTTAGGAAAACGATCCTGTACCTTCTGATCTGCATTGTATGTGATCATTTGATCTGACTTACAGTCATTGCATGCTTGTGCGAACTCGTCGTGATTGAAGTGCTTGTGTGTATCTCCATCCTTGCCGTATAGATTGCTTGATGCGATCTCATATGGAGGATCTAGGAATACGAACGCATTATCATCACTCATCAGTTCTTTGTAGTCAAGATTAGTGATCTTCCACTTCTGAATGAGGTAAGAGTAAAACCGCATCTTCTCGATACCCAAGTATGAGAAGTTACCTACTTGAGAAGAATGCGAAAACGAACTACGGTTCTCGGTCAGTCCAGAGAATGACATCTTGTTGAGTGCATAGAAGTAAGCTGCACGACGAACATCACTGCCTTCAGTTCCAATGTCTTCTCTGATCTGATTGAATGTCTCTTTACCTATCTCTTTCTGATCTGTTACTTTATCTTTAATTGCCTTGACTTCTGACTGCAAGTTTGTGCAGTCGTCTCGTAACTGAACCCAAAAGTTATACAAGTTACCATACAGATCATTAATCCAGATATTTGCATTAGGGTTTGCTTGTGCGAACCATACTGCAACAGAACCACCACCAATAAACGGTTCATTGTATTGCTGAATGTCCTTTGGAAAATGATCACCAAGGAACTTCATTGCTCTGGATTTACCACCCGGATATCGTAGTGGAGTTTTATAGGTAAAGGTCTGTGCCATTAAGATGCTATCCTACTAAAATTTTTCACCTTCTCAAAACGAATTTGAGATCTAAACTTATCTATTAGTATATCACCTTTGTGAGAAATAATAAAGACATTTGTGTCTCCTCCAATATCTTGTAAAAGTTTAAGGAATTCATCACATCCTGAAGTGTCCAACGATGCATCAAACACCTCATCTAAAATCAGAAGATTGGTGTTGGTGCTGTTCTTGAGTTTCGCAACTGCTCTCCAAGTAAATAGTAATGCGAGGTCAATACGCATTTTTTCTCCCTCGGAGAAAGAAGCATAAGAAAACTCATCACGATAACGACTCTTAATAACCTCATTGAATTCCTCGTCCAGTTCAAAGTTTACAAAAAAGTCTAGTGCAGACAGATACTTGTTGACTAACTTATTGATGATTGGAATGTACTGTCGGATAATCTTCTTCTTAATTCCACCATCTCGTAGCATCTCTGTCGCAATCTTGAGTACCTCAGAGTCCTTAGAGAGAGACTCGGACTTGGATTCAAATGCTCCAAGTTCTGTTTCCAGTTGCTGTATTTTGGATGACGGACTATCCTCTGTCTCTTCATTCCCCTGTAAACTGGATAGTTTATCTTTGACTCGATCCGCATTACTCTGGTAAGTGGATAGTGCCGACTCGCAATCGCGCCAGTGTTGTTGCCAAGTGGTGATCTCTTGTTGTACTGAGGTAATATACTGTATCTCTTCATTAAGCGATACTTGCTGTTTCTCCAACTCTGAGATTGCGGATTGTGTTTCCTCTGCAATTCGTTGTGTGTTCTCAAGTTGCTTTGCTTTTGCCGTTGCTTCGATGACTTGCTCGCAAGTCGGGCAATTGTCATGTTTCTCATAGAACCGAATCCTCTTCTCTGCCTTAGCAATCTTGTCGTGAAGTTTCATCATCAACTCAGACACCTTGGCAGACTTTGTATTCACCTTGTCTGCGTTCGCAATAGATTCAGACAACTCATTGATCTTGTCCATTGCTTCAGTCTGTTGAGTCTGTGCAGTCAATCCTTGCAATGCCCACTCTTGCAATTCTGCTTGCAACTCTGCCTTCTGCTTCTCTACATCTGCATTGAGTTTCTCAAGGTAATCTTTCTGTATGCTAATCTTCTCACCAAGCAAGTCAATTTGATACTCGACCTCTTGCTTTTCAGTTTTGTTACGAGCAACACGATCCTTGAGTAGAGTGTTCATGTAACTAAAAATCTGAATATCTAACAAGTCTTCAATGACATCTCTTCGATCCTTTGTTGTGAGTTGCATGAAGGGAGTGAAGGATGCGTTACCTAACACGACGATTTGGGTGAACGATTTATAGTTCAGTTTGAGAATCGTGTCCTCTAACTGAGTCTGGTAATCTCGTGCCGATCCCGGTTGGTCTATTAGGTTGCCGTTCTTTGTGATTTCAAAGACAGCAGGTTTAATGCCCCTACGCACCACATACTCTACATTACCAATAGTAAACTCGATCTCTGTGACAAGACCCTTCTCGTTGATACTGTTCATCAACTGTGGTTTCTTGATGTCACGAAACGGTCTGTTGAACAGAACGAAACAGAGAGCATCAAGGATGGTTGATTTACCTGCACCATTCTCACCAGTAATAATTGTACTTGGAGAACGATCCAGTTGGATTTCAGTGAAGACATTTCCCGTACTGAGAAAGTTCTTCCAACGCAATTTTTTGAATCGGATCATAGATTAAACTTCAAAGTGTAATGCTTCATTATACAGGGATTTCATGAGAGAGTCAAGTTTCTTCTTGGGCACATTGTCTGGCATTCCTTCGATGTACTTAGATAGAATCGTCATAGTGTCCTCTGCCTCGTTGACCAAATCCTCGTCGTCATCTAAATCAAGATTAAGATGATCTTCTACAACTTGAATGTTGATTGGGTCTGCTTTGATCAGTTTATCCATGAATTTATCGAACCAATATGGATTGCCACTTGAGTGCTTGACTACTTTGACATATGTGCCCTCATATGTTGCAAAATCTTGAGAAAGCAACTCATCCATTTCTTTTCCTTCATCATTATAGAACACCTTGTTAAACATCGAATACGGATTTCGGATGAACTCTAATTCTCTGGTCTCGGTATCATACACATGAAACCCTTTGGGATCTTGGTAGTCGCTCCATGTGAGTTCATAAGGACATCCCAAGTAGTCAATGTTTCCAGTAGTAGATTTGTGATGAAAGTGTCCAGACATCACGCGGTCAAATCGTTTAAAGTCTGATATTTTCATACCATGCTCGTTCATGTTGCCCCGATCCATAAGGCAACCTGCAATCTCAAAGTGACCAAAGACAACTTGTGCTTCGGTGTTCTGCATGAACTCCATCGTGCTTGCGTAGTTGCCATTGTTGATCCAAGGAATAATTGCGTGTGGTACATCATCAAAGAGCACCTCTGCAACCTCGGAATAATACTTCACATTAGTTGCGTCAAACAACTCTTGCATCGCATTGATCTCGTTAGTGTTCTTGTATGGCACATCATGGTTACCAACAATTACATGCAGATCAATATTGCGATACAGACAAGGTTCTATAAATCCTTCTTTGAGTCGTCGTAGGGTAACATAAGAGATATACTTCCTGCGATCCACAATGTCACCAAGATGTAGGACAGTATGGATTCCACGCTTGTCAAGTTCTGGGAAAAATACATTACTATAGAAGCGATCAAAATAATCAAGGAAGGAAAGATTGTCATTACGAACTCCCCAATGCGTATCAGTTACTAATGCTATTTTCATCTACTACTCGCTTCTTCTTTTTGCGTCTCTTGTGATCTTCAAAATTTTGGATAAAGTCTGACATATATTCTTCAGTCCACTCATTATATTTTACACCATCATTGTAGTCATGTCCATAGTCGTGTGATTGCCTATCACTAACATCACCAAAGATATTTGCGTCTTCGGTTGCTTTGTACTTAGTATACAGATATTTTTTTTCTTTTTGGATACGTCTAAGAAAAGCATAATAGATAATCTGCGTAAAGTATGCAAAAGGATTCTGTGATTTTTCTGGATTAAAATTATCAATATACTGCAAACTATTTTCAATACCATCCGATATCATCTCCTCTCGAAACGAATAGTTTACAAAGTTTGGTTTGTATGATAGATGTGTTGCAATCTTCATAATACAGTCTGCAACATACATGGGAACAATTGGCCTGTCCCTACCCTCTGCTTCTGCCTTCTGTACTGACTCGCGAAACTCTACCATTGCCTCAAGGAACTTTTTGTTGTCCACATAATAGGGTTTTTTTCTTTTCTCTGCTCTTGTTTCTGCCATGTTAATGTACCGTGTTTGCTGATAATTCTATTGGTTGCCCAAACTTTTCCATCCAAGGATCATTGACCTCTTCTTCCGTTTCTTCGTCTTCCTCTGTTTCTTTATCGTTACCCTTAAGTGTAGAAAGCGATTTTATATAGTAGGCATCGATGTCTTCATCTACTGCGGCAACTGCAACCACATGACTTGTATTCAGATTGACTAAATTAATACTTCTTGTGAGAGGAACCCAAGTCATTGCAATCATCATTGGTCTTCCAGACGGACCTTCTCCAATTTCAAGTAAAAGAGGTTCAAGAATACTTGTTGTGTTTTCGTCTTGATGCACGATCTCTGCAATGATTGTCTCACCGTTAATTAGTTTTATGATTGAGTTCATTCCCCTACCTTTATGTTGTAGATTTTGTAATCGAATTCTTCTTCGTTGTAAATCTTCACTCGTTCAGCAAAGTGCTTGATCGTGTGGTTATTCCATGACTTGTATGATAAATCGTCTGCGATGTCATAGAGAGTAGCAACTTCCTTGTTGTCACCCTTACGCAATGCTCGTCCTATCGACTGAAGATTGCGAACACGAGACTTAGAGGGGGAAGCAAATATGACATTATGGAGGTTACGAATGTTGATGCCTGTGGAGAAAGTACCGTAACTTGCCACAATAATGGCATTGTCTGATTGCTCAATTCTATGTCTAATGTCTTCTCTTGTAGTAGCATCGATACCCCCATGTACGAAATAAACTTCTTTGCCCGATTCATTTATATCATTGTATAATATTTGACCGTGTTTGTCAACCATCTGATACAACACTAAGGTATTGCCCTCACGTGTAATTGTGAGGTTCTTAATGAACTTGTTACGGTAATCGTTGGCAATGAGAAACTGAATCTCATCCTGATAGTTAGACTGTTTCATCTGCTTACAAGTTCCCTCTGGATACTTGAGCACCAATGCCTTGATACGAAAGTCCGACAGAGTTCCTTTCTCGATCAACTCCTTTGTCTGTATGACCTTCATCACTGAACCGAACAGACCTTCTAATACCAACTTATTTGTCTGTGTCCCGTCAAGTGTTCCGGTCAATCCGAATCGCCATTTACACTCATCAAGTTTGGTCATGATCTTAGTGAGAGAGGTTGCCTTAAACTGATGTGCCTCGTCACCGACCACTACATCGAACTGGTCAAACCACTTCTTGGGTTGCTTATAGATGGACTGCCATGTGCTGATAAAAATTTGTGCTTCTGGGTTGTTTTTCTCTTGACCTTCCATGATAAGGTGTGTATAATAAAACTGTTGGTTTTCAGAATACTCTATAAAGTCCGTATTCATTTGATGCACCAAAGAGGTAGTGGGTACGATAAGTAGTGCCTTCTTCTCACCATGAGAGAGTAAGTATTTAAGGATACAATAAATGATGAATGATTTACCAGACGCAGTAGGTGAAAGGATTAACGCACGATGAACACGCAAGGCATGAGCAATTGCTCTGAGTTGGTAATCTCTGGGGATGTACTTACCTTTGAACAGTTCTTCCAACTCATTAAGAGCGATGTCATCAACATGATCGAGTCCCCCATGTACGACACATTCATAGTCCCTATCTTGGCAAAACTTTTTGACACGAGCAACGAGACCTTTATAGAGTGTATGACTCGCAGTATTGAACAGTCGTATTTTACCATCCCACATGCGATTTTTATATGAAGGCATGAACTTAGCACCCGGAACCTCAAAGGTGAAGTAGTCAGAGAGTTCTTGCCCCAACCCTCTGTCACACTCAATTTTTACATTCACTTCATCTTTTGGAAGGATGTCAATTCTATCCATTCGTAAATCTTAACCAATCAATTGCATTTTTAATTTGGAATCCACGGTTGTTAATACTCTTGAGAATTGCTTCAAGGTAATTGACCTTTTCTTGTTGGAGTGCTAACTTGAGGTTTAGTTCGATGAAGTCATCATCAGACTCAATATATGTATCTACTTCGTTCTTGAGGATTTTCTTGTAGAACTGATCGCGACCCAACTCCTCTAACTCTTCTTGGTCTAACTCACCAAGGTAATATTCATTAAGAAGTCTTTTCCGTTTATTGCGTTGTGCGAACATTCTTTTTAACTGCGCGTTTTCTCCCATGTAGATTTTGAGATATTTGTTATGGATGACAGGAATCTTTGTAGACTCTTCACCTAACTCAGTCTCATCCATACGGCAGTCTTTGTCCCACTCGGACACAATGTCTTCAATTCTCATGATAAATCCACAGGTAAAATAATATAAAGTATAACAGATTATACGATACTTGTCAATTCATACTTACGATATGCAAAGGATGCTGTACCTTGTAAAAACTCTACATCAGTCCCAGTAATATCAAAATCTAATTGACCAATAGATACAGGATACATGTCTATAAACTTAACCTCGATATTTGGTTGATAGGATGAAGTTGTTATAATTAATGTCGCATCGGAATAAACCTCACCAATAGGTTGAATTCCTCCCTTTTTTATGCCCGCATATTGCTGAAAATTATCTGGATATCCTAGACCAATTATCCAATTATAAATTTCTAGAAAATTTTTCATATCCTCATCGACTGTAAAATTAATTGATAAAGGACTAAAGGTAAGTTTGTCACCGGGAACAGGCAATTTAATAAAAGTATTTTCCACACTATCTATTTGCCCCATAGTAATATCTGGGATAGAAGCAGAAGTGCAAAAATAATTAACATTAGGCAGTTTCTTTACAGAAAACTTAAATCCTAAAGGAGATAAAAAACTTTTATTATCAGGAGTGTTTTGTAATGCCATTTTAATTCCTCACAAAGTTACTACTATTTATAAGGCAAAAAAAGGGGGACTTTCGTCCCCCCTAATCCGGTAGTTTAGAACTACTCTTTTTATTACATCAAGTTTGCAACCTTGACCAAACGGTAGTAAAGGTTCTTCTTAGCAAAGGCAATTGCACCGTCTGCATTAGAAGTAGCAAATGGGTTTGCAACCATTCCGTAACGAGTCTTGAACCCGATCTTAGGTTGGAATGTATTCTCACCAACCGCACGAACCATCTGGAGTGGTACGTATGGGCAGTAGAACAGACCTGCGTCAAACGCATTGCTTCCTTTGTAACCAATTGTGTAGTAGTTATTGGTTGCATCTGAGAAGTATGGATCAATGTATACACGGATACGACCGTTCAAGACACCTGCGAATGTGTTGCCTGTGTCATCAACTTGCAAGTTGTTAGACAAAGCAGGAGTATAATCAAGAACACCTGCCATCTGAAGTGCTGAAGCAACATCAGAAGAAGTGATCATCATATTACCCTTACCACGACGAGTTGCTTTCGCAATTTCGTTCGCATCACGTTCGATTTGGAACATCAAACCTTTGAACTTCTCTGCCATCCAACGACCGTTAGAGTCGGTGTCAAGATCGAAAGTACCGGCCGTAGTGACATTGATCTGAGCACCTGCAGTTGCTGTATAGTTGATTGTACGAACAACTTCACGGTTGATTTCAGCAAGAATTTCAGCAGACAAGATGTTTGACAACTCTTGCTCTGCATCCAGACCGTGGATTGCTTTGAGGTCTTGTGCAAGTTCCATTGTGTATTCTGCTTTCAGAGCACGAGTCTTAGCAGTTACTGAAACTTTCTCGATTGAGAATGCCATCTCTTGGAAAGAGTTCTGAGAGTCGTCTCCCAATGCTTCTCCAGTTGCTGTTGACATACCTGTTGATACAGTATATCCAGAACCTGAAGCACGATCATTAGGATCAGTACCAGTTGCACTTGTACCTGCAGATCCGTCGATTGCAACTTGTGAATTAGTGTTAGCACCTGCTGATGCAGAGAATGTAGTATCTGCTTCGTTGAACAGTGCTTCTGTGCCAGATTGGTTGCTATAACGAGAACGCATTGCAAAGATCAGTCCAGTAGGACCAGTCATTGGTTGAACACCACAAATGTCGTATGCAATCAGATTAGGCATAGAACGACGAACCAGTGAAATCAGTACTGGATCGAATGTGTCGATAGAACCATCAGCTGCTACAGAAGATGAAGCGCCCATTGCGTTAGTTGGTGATGCTTCTCCAAGTAACGTAGTAGTGTGCGATCCGCCTTGATGAATTGCTTGTTCACGAGCAGATTGATATTGGTTTTCCAGAAGTTGGGCAGTTACTGTACGCTTATGTGCGTCCTTGATTGGTTCAAGGTCAGCATGCTCAAGAACTGGTTGCCACTTTTGAATAAGAGCATCAGTTGCCATTTTTATTCTCCTTTCGGTTTTTACCTAGTAGTTATATTTAGTATTATTTATAAATTGTTACTTTTTAATCGACCGACTAATAGCATCTGTAAATGCTTTCATTTGTGGATCAATCTGAACTTCGTTTTCTTCATCCAGTTCAACTGGTTCTGAGTCGAATGAAGTATCTTCAGAAATAACTTCTTCTTGTGGGAAGTAGTTTTCTTTGATAGTCTCCAACTTCTTCGCATAGTCTTCGGCAGAATCAAACTCAACACCTTCAGCGAGAGATTGCATCTTGACTACTTGAGATTCAGTTAGACCTTCAGTTACATCGCGCAGAATTTCTGACTTTTTAGATTCAATGATTTCCTTACGAGATACGATGTTCTTTTCGACTTCTTCACTTAAAGATTCTTCCAGCTCAGCAATCTTTGATGCGAGTTCGTCAACAAGGTCAACTTTCTCTTCTGGAATGTCAATATATGATTCAGTAAATAAGTTACGCAGACCTACCATAAAGTTTTCTGCGATTTCTGAACGAATGCCTTGCTCAACTGCCAGTTCATTTTCTTTCATCCACTGCTCAACTACATATTCCATGTAGTCATCCAATCGAGATGTCAATGACTCAACGATTTCTTCTTTCTCTGCTTCCATTTCTGCTTCAAGATCAATGGTTACTGTTTCCAGAATTTCGTTGACCTTTGACACAACTGCCGCTTCAAAGATAGTAGTTGCTTTAGAAGTGAAGTCTTCTGACAGGTCTTCACCTGCGAACATTGCTTCAACATCTTCTGCGACATTTACATCTTCAGCAGAGACTTTCTTAATTTCTTTGATAGAAGTTACTGAGGAATTTTCTTCCACAGACTCTGACCTCATTCCACCACACATTGCTTCGTATGCCGCTTTCAGTTCTTCTTTCCTCAAGTTTTGCATATGCGCCATCGCTGCTTGTAACATAGCAACCTTAGTCTTTGGCACTTCTGATGATGAACGTTTCGGTGCCGATTTCTTTTCTTTATCGGCATCTTTTCCTTCAGCACCGGGTGCATCTACCTCTTTTGTTGTTGGATCAGGCACTTCGGATGGATCTCCTAGAGATGCTTTCACCTCTACGATTTGTCCTTCTTCCTGTTCCAACATTTCCATTTCTTGATCGGACATGTTGTTATCTCCTTTACGGTTTAGTCATTTATAATGTATTTATAAAACTTAAAGTTTCGATAGAAAATTCTTAAAAATCCGCAACTTCGTTTCTTCTAAATCACGAGAAGATGCCTTAACGACTTCTTCTTTGTAATCTGCGATAGATGCTTCTTTGATGAGACCATTGTCCCAAATCCACTCCTTACCTTCCATAATACCATTGACAAATGCATCTGGTGCTGATGGATCAGCAACAATGTCACCTGCTGTTGCAAGATAGAAATCCCCTTGAACCTCATTCACACCTTGACGATTTGGTTTCAAAGAACCCATGCCACGAGAAGACACTGCTAACTGTCCCCCATCGTCCATGATGCCCTTAACAATCGCACCCATTGGTGTTTCTGCTAAAATCTTTGCACGACCTCTGAAGTTTGCTCCGTCACGTTTCAAATCAGTAATTAAATGAGATACTCGTTCAAGATTAATAGTCGGTCCACTTGGATGACCTAATTCTCCATATGCACGATTTTTTTCAACATACTCTTTGTTATATCGTTTTACTTCTTTATCTAGCACTTCGGCAGGATACATACGACCATTACGGTTCTTGATGTCGCCTTGCATGAAGATACCTTCGATAAAGTAGTTCTTTTTACCGTCTTCTTTTGCCTCAGAGATATACTGAATATCTTCATTGAGTTCTGTGATCAGTTTCATTTTAGTATCCCGTAGAAGAAATATGAGTACCGAATAAAGTAGTTGCTCCACGCAATCCTTGCCCGATTTCTAAATGAATTACTTGTCCACCACCTGCGGGAATATAAACACTTCCTATATCACCATCGTCATCTGCATTTCGGACAGTAACTAATGATGCTGTTGATGTGTTAAAAACATACACTGATGTGGCATTTTTAAAATTAGTGGTTCCAGTTGCAAGTGCTGTTGCCGTACTTAATACTTTCATTACTTACCTCCGAACGCAACGTCCATTAATTTCATGAACACTTCTGGAGACTTTTCAATCTGGTCTTCCATTTTTTTCTTGTTTTTGTCGTTGATCTTCTTGTAAAGATTAAGCATTGCGTTGGCAGTTGTCATATCTATCTTTAGTGTCTTACCGTTTTCAAACTTAACTGAACCTGTTGACTTTTTGTCAACGATATTTTTTAAACCGTCCATGACTTTGCCCTCAGTCAAATCGAGTGACTCCAACTCTTCTTTGATAGTGCCGTTGAATACATGATCTTGTCCGGGGGCTGCTAGGTAATCAGTCTTTTGCACCATGTGTTGGTTAGCAAAATCTTCTTCACCTTTTGATCTGGGTTTATACCCTTTAACTTCATCATCACCATCTTTTGGTGCGACAGCATCCGCGGCAGATGCTTCTGTTACGAATTTACTAAACTTCTGAATCGACATCGGTATCCCCTTGGATTTCTTCTTCTGTATCTGCAGACATGAAAGATGATGTTACTTGCATTTTTTTCAAACTAACAGCATCACGAACTTTGTCCATCAAAATATCACCGACCGCATTTTTAAATACTGATGCGTCTCCATCCATCGCAGCTCTTACTGCATCTTGTGTTGTATAATCACTCATGTCGTAATCTCCTAGTAACTATTTATAAAATATTTTAACTGAAGTCATCTTCACCTTCAGGAGAAGGTTCATTTGCAATTTGTTGATCGATTTCTTCAATTTCTTCTTCGGTTTGCATAAGAATATTTTTACGCACCCACTCTTTAGAATAATAGTTTCCGACATATTCATCAAGTTCACGTAATGTGTTTAATCTTTCACGCATAATTTCTGCATTTTTAAGTTCTGTAAAATGGTTATCTTCAATAAAGTCATAGTAAATCTTACCCTTAATATCACTCCACTCTTGCTTAGTAATAATGCCTTTAAGGAGCAATTGCTTTTCAAGAATAATATGGAACAACTCGGAGAAACGATAACGCAAACGAGAAATAAATTTAGAGAATTTTAATTCGTCGCGACTAATTTCTGAAGCACGACCTAAGTTAAATGATGAGTCTGATTCTAATCTAGAAGTAGGAACATTTAGGGATTGATAAAGCTTCTGTCGGAAATAGACTACATCTTCAATTTCACCAAGATTTTGTCCTCCCGGCAGTGTGCTGATTTCAGTTGCTTTACCGTCTCCACGACGAGGCAACCAATAGTCTTCAAGCATTGTGAGGAATTTACGGTCATCACGAACTTCACCAGTGTTTGCATCATAGACTAACTTGTTTTTATGCTTGACCATCATGTCGCGCAAATACTGTTCTGCCTTTGCTTTCGGCAAGTTACCCACATCGATATAAAAGATTCGACGTTCTGGTGCTCGTGCTAAACGATAGATGACTGTTGCATCTTCAAGCATTCGTAGTTGGTTAAGGGGTTTGATTGCTTTATGAATGTAAGACAATACCATCTTATTATTCTGATCCATAATACCAGAATGACAATATGCTATCGAGTCCGGTGCAATTTTTACACCTTGATTCCCCGCAGTAATGCCTTTAGAAGAATAGAGATAATATTCGTCATACTTTTTATTGAATATTTCTTGACTAACACGATTTTGATTGTCTCTTTTTTCAACACGAACCTTTTTAATTTTTCGTGGATCTATATAACGAATTTCCTGAATGCCCACACGAGGTCTTTTTGTATCGATCATTAAATGATAATATAGACGACCGTCAATATACCAATTACGAAAAATATCATACGCACGATTATGAAAATTGAGCATATTCAAAATTTCATCAAACTCTTTTCGAATCAAATCTTTAATCGTATCATCCATTTCTTCGACATTATCAAGGACAATTGATACTGGTGAATCTTGCTCAGTACCAACAATAGTTTCATTAATAATATCATCAATTGCTCTTTCGCATTCTGGTTGTTGAGCCATCTCTCGATATCGAGTAATGAGATGTGCTTCATTTTTTGCTTGACTATTGACATCTACAGTAGTGCCATAAACTCCACCTTCAGCAACTGCGAGAGTTCCATCGTCATTTGGTGGAGGTGCGAAAGATATTACATTAGGTTTGGTTTCTTCGTCTTTTTTACCAATTTGAAAACCAAAGAGTTCGATTGCCATGTTTTTTCCTCAATAATAAACAGGGGCGACTGTTCTATTTAGTCGCCCCTTTAATCACTTTTGTGGGTTAGATCCCACCAGCGTTGCCAGTTTGACCACCAGATACCTGCCAGTAGTCATACACAAAGGTAACACCAAACTCTTCGATATTATCACCTTGATCCCATCCTAAATCAATCGCTGCGACTGCGGTTGGGAAGATACCTATAAAGTCATATACACGCAGAATTTCACCAGTTTTACCATACTGAGTGACCTGTGCGTTTGCTTTGTAGAGTGAAGGTGCTGAACCACCCGCATTGTTGATGTTGCCTTGGAATGAGTTAATCGCATTTGACCACTGTTCCATTGCATTACGAATCAAAAAGTCTTCATCGTTGATGATCGTTGGTGACCACTCACCAAAAGTACGAGTACCTGCGACTTTAATTATACGACCAAAGTATGGCACATCAATCGCACTCAAAGTTGCTTCCGGGATCTGAGCTGTCTTGCACATGAAAGGTACTTGTGCGTCTGCGACACCGTTGATCGGGTTCGTGATCTGCACTTGGAACAGGGAGGGACGAGCCCCTCCTTGTGCTAATGCTCCTGAGAATTCGTTTACATTAAACGCCATTATTGTTCTCCTGTTTTATCTCTATTTATCCTGCACGACCAACGATTTCTGAGAACTCTACTCCAGTTCTCACCGCTACAAAGTTTAGTTGGATAAAGTTGATAGAACGAGCAGGTTTAATATAAATATCACCCACGAACTCATTGCGGTCAATAACTTCTCCGGTATTGTTTGTTCCGTCTACTACAACAGTAAAGTCGGTAATACCACGACGACCTTGCACATCTCGTAAGAACGGTTCTACTAAGTTCTTAAACTGAGCACGAGTGAATTCATCGTTGAATTCGAACAATGTAAAGTTCGCTGCGGTTGCGATTGCTTTTTCCAACACAATAAACAGTCGACGCACATTAATTCTATCAAACGCAGAAGGTTGCGCTAATAGTGTTTTATCTCCAAACAATACAGTACCTTGACCGGGGAATGTTACAATAGGGTTAATGCCCTTCTTGTAGAGTTGATCACGATCTGCTTTCGATGGGTTGTATGCTAACTTAATCGCATTCTTAACATTACCACGGTTAAATCCTGCAGGAGAGAACCAAGGATCACGAGTCAGATCAGTCTGCACCATGAGACCTGCTGTATCTGCGTTCAGTGGTACATAACGGTATACATCGTTGTACTTATCGTACTGATACTTCCAACCAGAATCCATCACTGCGTATGAAGATGATGGCAACAAATCACGGAATGCGATAATGTCATCACGTTCTTTTCCGTCGTATGCATTGTTATTCACTACATCAGACCTTTCTGGTGAGAGAACCACGACACAATCTTTACGCACTTCTGCAATGTTATTGATTAGATGCGTTGCAACAGTTTGATTTGCATCTGAACCTAAGAGGAAAGAAACATCTACATCAGCAGTGTTGTTAAACAGATTATATCCTGTAACTTTTTCGGAATCACCTAATGCTGTACCATCTGCACCATTTGTCATTGATACTGTGATTGGTGCATTCCAAGTAGTTTGATCAGCACCAGATCCCCCACCAAAAGTTGTGGTAACTGCTGTTGAAGTTGCCGCACCAGTAATATTCGGATTCGTAAATCCTGCCCAGATCCATGCAGATTGTTGGTTGATAACTGTCTGATAGTAGTTACTTGCACCTTGCTCTGTCTTTGCATCAGATGCCAAAGAAACATTTTCATAAGTTTCTAGAATTGACTTACGGGCACCAGTAATAAGACCATCTTCATCCTCTACAACAATGTGAACAGCATCACCAGTAGATCCTGCTGTATTTGCATATGATGTTGTGGTTGGAGCTTGATCAAAGTTATTGTAGTATTCCCAACGACGAACTAGTGTTGTTTGTGCACTATCAACTGCAGCTTCTGGTGATGCACCCACTTTAAGAGTTGATGTTCCACCGTCAGTAAATGCTTTGTAGGTAGAATCTAATGTAATCTGCGTTGCACTATCAATGGAACTAATTTTTCCTAAGAAGACATTGTTACTTGATAATAAATTATCTCCAACAATAAGTTTGCTAGTTGCGTCTGAATTATCTCCGTCTAAGTTACCAGAGTATCCAATTGTTACAATTTTTGAACCTGCAGTAAAAATAAATTGAACATTTGCAGTTGTTTCGAAAGAGTATGTGTTATCTGAACACACCCCAATAGTTTGTTGCCATGCGTTAGCAGAAGGACACATTGAAACTTTCAAGGAGTTTCCTAATGCACCCGGATATTTTGCAACCCAATCTCCGTCAGTCGAGGCCGCAGTATAATCATTATCATAATCGTCTTGATTTTTAATAACACGATCTGCTTTTGTGCTTGCAGTTGCATTATATGCATCTGAAGACACACCACGCACAACATAAAGTTGGTTACCGTATGCAAGGAAATTCGCTGCGGTAAAAAATGATGTTGCACTGGTTGAATCCGGTTTATGGAAAATGTTTACGAGTCGATCTTCACTATCTACCAATACTCTTTGCAGAGCTGGTCCCCATTTAAACTGTCCTACAATACCGCCCTCTGTGGTACTTACTGCAGGAACAACGGTAGTGAGATCAATTTCACTTACATTAACGCCCGGTGATACTTGGAAAGGCATTTTATTTCTCCTTCTCATTAAAGAGTCATTTTTATATTTCTTCCAATATTTATAAAAAACTGTTGTTTAGAATTTTTCGAAATTTGACAAATCTGGACTGTAAAATCCTCCATTATAATTTTCATATGGGATTTCTATTACATTTTCGTCAGGCATCCCATCATCATAAAATCCAAAAGGGAGTAACTCTTGCATGATTTCTTCTTCATTTCTACTTCTTAATTCTTTTAGTGTGTGAATATCAGTCATTTCCTTAAAATATTGTTGATCTGAAATCCATGCAAACAATACTAAACACATGACTAAATCATCATGACACCCCGACTCTGCTTGATAAGAACCTGCTTTTTTAGAAAAAGTAGATAACTCTTGTATGGTTGCAAAGTCATTAAGAATTAGTTGGTCTTGCTCTATCAAAAGTTTGAGAATAGAGCAACCCACTGCCTTGACGGTTTTTGTTGTGCGGACTCCTTTGTCCACATTCTTTCCAAAACCTGAAGATATTCTTTTACCAGAACGACCTGCTGATTCTGTGTATAGTATATTTTCATACTCAAAATCATAATGTAGCAAGTCCGAAACTTGTTCTCCGATGTCGTTAATCTCAATCAAAACGACAGAATTGTTGTAGTGTTTTACTGTTCTATGTATGATTTCAGCATATTCTATTGGTGTGATATGGTTGTCACGAAACGCGCATACTTGACGATATGGCATCTTCGATACATCAAGAACTTGAAACGCAGAGTAATCAAGTCCCTTACCTCTTGACACATCCACTACGGTTATGTAAGAATTTCCTTCTTGTGGTTCTTGATACATAAACAGACCATTAGACTCTCTTATGGGTCTTTTATGAACCAATGCCTTGAGTTTATTACCTTCGATCAGTGTGCCAGACGAACCTAAAAACTGACACTCAAATTCTTGTGAGAACTTTTCGTAGTCGTAATCCATTGACGACAGAGTTTCTTGCTTCCATGCATCATCACGACCCGGCACATCTTGCCACATCACTTGCACGAACTCATATCCATTCGTTCCCTCACGCGCACCCTCGCATGTCTTATAGAAGTGATTGAGTCCATTTGGTGTGGATGTCAGTAGAATCTTAGTGGTATTACCAGATGAAATAGTTGGGAATACTGAGGCAAAGAACTCATCCCAGTTTTCTACGAACGCGGTCTCATCGATGTATAGGAATGAAATAGACTTGCCACGAATCGCAGAGGAGGATGTGGCAGACGCAAGAATCTTACACCCATTCTCAAATTCGACGGAACCTTTGTTCCATTCCACCACACCTTGTTGCAACCACTTTGGCAATGCTTCGTATGCTATCTTGACTCGATCTAAAATCTCTCGTGCCGCATCACCTTTGTTTGCAAGCAATGCTACAGTGCGGTGCTCATTAAATAACACATAATGTAATATAACGCAGACCGCAGTGGTTGTTTTACCTGCTTGACGAGAAGTTACAACCGCACATCGACGATTGTTGGTAATTTTATCAATGATGTCTCGTTGATAGTCGTATAGTGAGATAGGTATGAGACCCCTATCAACATGAACAATATTGATGTATTTTTCGGCAAAGTAGGAAGGGTCTTTAGCACACTTAACAAATTCTTGTATCTTGTCTTGCGTCCACTCAATGACTTGTCCTTTCTTTTTTAGATTCGCATTGCCATTATAACCACGATCAATCATCATCACCCTTAATTAGTTTTTGTAGATCAGCAGTGCTACCAACGAACAATGCATTTGTCACATTCTGTGGTTGCTTGTCTTCTTCTTTGAGTTTCTTGACTTTGCTTTGCACTTCAAGTAAGTCTTTGTTTGCGTCCACAAGAGTTTTTGTGAGTGTGGAAACGACCTCAAACGCCCTCGGGTGTTCAGACGCCTTTGCAAGTTCCAATAGATAGTCGAGTGCCTCAGTGCCTCGTTCGATAACATCATAGAGATTTTCGCGTGCATAGGTGTAGTCTTTTGTAATATCGTCGTCGTATTTTGTTCTTGCGTCAAAATTTTCTCTCCTGAGTGTCGGTTGTTTTTCTTCTACCAACTCAGCATTAACTTCAAATATTTCATTTAAACTTTTTGTTGTTTTGTTTTTCACAGTTTATACCTAATTTTAACATGCTTTACTGACCTGAACTATCAAAAAAGTTTTCTCTTTCAAATGCAAATCCATAATTATCAGAAGCACTAATTAATGATGATGCAACCGATGCGGTAGCATTTGTTGTTGGAGACCCGTTTGCAAGTAATCCCGGTGTTAATGTGAGTTTACTATTTACTGAGGATGTGGCAGTAGTATTTGCAAACGCATTAATAATAGACTTTTTAATAACCGCAGAATTTTTGACAGGACCGAAAATATATCCTTTCACCACAAAATTCATGGTGTATATTAATGCTCGTCTTGTTTGGAAATCACCATCATAAGTGTCTTCAATACTCATCCCAGTAAATATTGTTGGAATATCATAGTACTCATTAGTATCTGTCACCAACTTCATCGTATTAACCCATTCTGGTCTAAAGAACGGCAAGATTTGTTCGATGGTTTGTACCGCATCTTCTTGGTTACCAAACATTCCATATAATGAAAAGTCGATATTGTATGGCACAGGAACTTGTTGATTTTTTACTTTATCATTATCCGTCGATGTGTAAATATTTTTTTGAAGTTTGTTTAAATTTCTAGAAGGATCATATGTGTAATTCGTTATTTCAAAAGACAGTCTAGGCAATTGTAATGCGACTTCACGATCTAAACTTGGATCAGTTCTTAGACGAGAAAGAAATTTTTCTCGTGGTCCATATGCAATTGGTAATCGAAACTGTTGAGTAGGTTGATTGCTTGCATTATATCTAACAATTTCAATTTCGTTAAACATATTGCCGAACATAATGACATACTTTCGTATGGCACCGTGATAGTATTGTGGATTACCAAACATTACCAACTACCCTCTTCAGAAAATGGATTGGACTCAGAGAAGTCTAAGAAATCAATACTTGATGTCGTAAAGTACTCATTGTTTGCCTGAGAATCAATTTGACTAATGTCGTAATCTTCACGAACAATTGACGCACCATCTTCAAAGACAAGAACTTCTCCTGCCTCAGTAAGCAACTCGTAGATTCCTCGGTCAGTAGAGAACTTCTCTTCGATGTTATCAACAACAGAAAGTCCAGTGTCAAGTATTTCATTATTGTAAGTAAACAATGATAGACTCAGATCATAGGTTTGTAATGATCCCATCTGGTAAAAAATAGATTCGTGTTCAACAAACTTGACTTCAAATATTTTGCCATTGAGTGGGAAATATATTAAGTCTCCCTCAGATGGACGACCGATACCTTCTAATTCATTTGTAGGAGTCGTATCAAGTTTATTGATTTCTTCACCAAATCGTCTTTGAGAAACTGTAAGGACAAGTTCATCTTGGATTTCAAGACCAAATTTGGAGAGAAAATCTCCTTCACCTTGAAACCCATCGACAGACTTAATGTACATTTCAATTTGATATGCCGTTTCGAATTTGGAAAGAATATCTTCACCAAACAGAGTGTCTTCCTTCACCATTTTTCTAGGCATATACATCACATCTATACCATAAATTTTGATCGATTCAATGATCAAATTTTCGATAAGGTTTTGCTCTTGTGTAAAAGCAAAATTGTTAAAGTATAGATTTGTAGTAGGCATTTAATTACCCAATCATGTCCATTGCAGGAAGTGAGTAAGAATTTACTACCTCTTCTTCCAACCGTTTAATTTCTTCATCCGCTTCTGACCAGATTGTTTGACCGTTAAATTGCAGTCCACCCGGCAATTGCATTCCTTCAAACTTTTTAAGGTTCTCTCCCCATTGTCGTTTGAACAATTGTGTGCAATATTGACGCAACCAACGATCCCCCCATACAGAGGTGTAAGTATCTGGATCAAGAATACGATAACATTCTATGATCAAATATTCTCCGACGGTTACTCTCGCAGACCAATCCATATCTAGATACAGTCGATCAGTGTGCCGACTGAATCTTAGAGGTTGTTTTCCGACAAAAATTTCTTCCATTAATGCGATACGTTCCATAGAACTGACATAGTTCTGAAACTGAGAATGAGACCAATCATAAATCTCATTCAGTGTTACTTGATACCTGAGATTGAATAGGTTGTTTGCGTTGAGTCCAGTGCCTACTGGGAAGACATTAATAATGCCATTGATTGTGCTTGGCACCGTGACATATTCATTGGTAATATCATCAGCAGTAACTTGATGTTTAAGAAAAGTTCTTTCCGAACCATCAAAATGATAATCACGATAATACTCTAATGCGTCATCGATTCGATCTTGCATCTGGTCTTCATCGATATTAATTTCGATGACCGGATGACCCAATCTCCTCATGCAGTATTTTTTTAATTCTTCTCGTGTGGTAGGATTTGCCATAAAAATAGTCCTAAGAGTTTATCTATAGGACTATTTATAATGACTATAGATTGTAGTCTTCTGGGTTAGGATAATCATCTTCAGCATAGTATAAAGATTTAAAAGATTCATCATCAGTCACTGCGTCCCAAGATGCCTCTAAACTAATTAGATGATTTCTTACCGCAGTTCTGTAATTAACCACATTTTCAGGAACATCTTGTCCAGTTTCTATTTTTCTTGTATAGTACCAATCAGTTGGTTTAAGCAAATTACCGACTGTTTCTTTAAGACCTTTTACTATAGAATCTCTTATATCTGTCAGTAGATCTTCTCTCACTACAGGATTGTTATCTTCATCATATCCACTATATATGGTTTTATCTAAAGATTTTTGTCTAGGTTGTGGTTCCTCAAAAACTAATCCCGCGGCAATTTTTTCTTCATCAGACCAACGATACCAATCACCAGAATGCAATACGACATCATTATTCGCACATGTTTGTTCCCAAGACTGATATGGTTTTATTACAGTATTAGCATATTTCCACGGCATTGATTTTTTCTCCTAAAAATTCTAGAATGCATTAGCATATTTATATGGCTGATCTGCAAAAGCTGCATATGTATGGACATAAGAGTATTTATTTAGTTCGGTAGTCTCATTCATAGAATTTCGCTTATTCATAACCATAAACCCATTAGACATAATCAAGACTTGAGCACCTAACACTATAGAGCTATCTTTAAATATTAAATCATCGTGTTCACCAAAGGTACTTGTTGGACTACCAACACTAGGCCGCCCAGTTAATGAATTAGTCCAACCAAAAGATGCAGTTGCATAATGATTAAAGTTGTGATCTGGAGAATCTGCGGTCTTTTGGTCAACAATATGAAAAAATGTATTGTAACTAGAGTGAGGTGCTTTAATTAGTACCCAAGCAGGTCTAAATCCAGTATAGACAAATACTCCATATTCATTGCCATTTGCTTCATAATATCCGGCTCTAAAATAACCGTCATAGTTAGCAAACAATTGCACAAAATATTCATGATTGTTTACATTTAAGGATTCGAGAGTACCAGATCCGAGACGACCTCCTGTACCATTAAATCCATTAACACCACCAGTAGTCGCACCGTGAGAAACTGTAAATCTGTTTTCTGTAATTCCACTTAAAAAATCTGTGTTTTGATAATCTATAAATCCACCATTATCATACCCACTTTCAGTTCTAAACCCTCTGAGTGATACGAGGTATTCTTCAGAAACATTCAGTGCATCTATTAAATCATCAGATGTGGTTGGAGTGAAAGAATTATTATACCATACTGCAAATCCAGTATACCTATTGTAAGTTATTGAAGCAGCTCCGTGATCTTTATTATGAAATATCATAAAGTCTGGTTCGACACCAAGTCCATGTGTTATAAGTCGCGACCCAGAATCATTTCCTGTATAGGTTAATGCCTTCTGCGGAACTACAGGACTAGTTGTCGAGGATAGACTCCATTGATACATTATGCGATTATCAGAACTATTGGACGGATAAACTGGTGATCCAGTTAAATCTCTGAGTTCAACTGCATTTTCACTGAAATCTAAAGTCGCAAAGTGTGTGGTGACCCCCGAGACTGTAAATGCAAAATTTTCTCCATCCGGAGTTTCATTGTCTCTTCGGTTTGGATGATAATATTGGTTGTAATAAGAATCCGAGGATGGGACTGGAGCCAAACCAATATTAGATCCAAATGCCGCCCAAGGATATGAATATGACAACGATTTAGTTAAAAAATATTCATATCCACTGGATTTAATTCCCAAAGGAACTGATATTTCATTGAAGTTGCCGCTTACATATTCATTGCTATCATTATAAATTTTTGCATCAAAATAATCTATTGGAGAGTTATTTAATGCAATATCAACTCCTTCACCGACCGGAAGATTTTGAGTACACCATGCTTTGAATCCTGTAGGAACTTTATAATAAAACTCTCCATAACCATTTTCATCCGCATAAGTTGTTCCGGAAGATTGATTCCCACCGAAAGTAGGATTTTGACCAAAATTAAAGTTAGATTCAGGATAAACGCTGTATGCACTATAATGATTTACAAATGGTTGCCAAAGAATTTTTTCGTATCCTTCAGGCAATATAAAAGATGCAGTAAAACTATTAAGTGTGGGAGTGAAAGCCGAGTATGAATGAATTACCGCTTCCGTAGCAGAACTATTAAAAGTAGGATCAGTATCAATTCTTGCAGGAGTGTACCATGCACCATTTTTCCCAAAATGAATTAGACCTTCATCTAAATCCAGAGCAATCATAAAAATAGTGCCCTCAACTGATGCTTGACCATTTCCGTTGTATGGCAAAGCTCTATCTCTGTATCGTCCGTCGTCGTCTCCTTTAGGGTAAGTCATATACCCCCATCCGTCAACCATAAGATATTTTTGTTGCTCCGCTGGCACTTGAGCATAAGTCGTACCAGACTGCCAAGGTCTTGTAAAATTAACTTGACCACTTGCAGAAATACCATAACTCGCAGATCTACCATCGGACATTGAATAATCTGATGATACTTCCCAATACCATTTGCCACTTGAGGCACCCATAGTGCCTTTGGCTCCAAATCCAGAAATATTACTACTACGACCAATCTTGGTTCTTAAATATGTATTATCATTTCTAAGAAATCTACTACCACCACTGTGTCTGACATCATTTGTATTTAGAGTACAAAAAGTGTTTGTTGGATTAGAAGGACTGAAGTCTCTTTCACGAATGTTTCGTGAATTAAAATGATGATCGTTGCCAGAGGTGTCTATTATTCCATTAGACTTATAATAAAGGTAGAACCCAGAATCCGTAAAATCATGATCAAATTTTAATTGATACCCAGTATTTCCATAAGTTCCAGTATATTCTATTGGAACCCACACATTTCGTACAAACTTTCCAAAGTCACTTGCATCAAGTGCTTGTCCATCAATACAGTGAAATTCTGATAAGTTGGCCATTAAAAATGCGGCATTATATGGATCATGAGAACCTTGTGAAGAGTTTTGATTCTCAACAGCACTAGGAAAAGAATTCATACCAATAATTTCATGAAATCTCCGCGTTGAAGAAGTGCTTGTGCTGAGTACCTTTCGTTGTAATTGACTAGAATCACTTGACTCACCAAATCCCTCAAAGACCAAGTTTGAGGAAGAACTTGAGGGAGCCAACTCCATTGAAATTTGGTAACCATTAACATAAACTTTTAATCTATCAGAACTAGAACTCGCATCACAATCAATTGCCACTACAATATGATACCATGCAGAATAATCTCTGAATACCATTTCACTTGCATATTTGCTTATAGTTGTCTTTGCACCGTTAATCTTCGACTGTCGAACTACAAGTCTTTGTTTATCATCAAAAAGAATAGTTAAATAATTATTAGTTATATCATCAGTGTATGTAAAGCTTATATCACTGACAGATGTCACGACACATTGATGACGATTAGTTTCACTTTTGTTAAAGGTATCTTGATTTTTCTTTATCCAAAAACTATAAGTACATGCATCATTAGAATTTGATGATGTTGTTTCTGTGAATTGTCTTTCAAAAAAACTACTGTAGTTTACACTACCATAACTATTAGTTGCTCCAGTTCTATTTGTATTAGTATCGAAAGCATATGAATTTAATACTAGTGATTTTCCTGATACTGCACCAGATGGATAAATGCTCGCATCGCCACTGCTGTATAAGAATTGCGGAGAACCAAATGCCATTATAAATGTTTCCTATTGATTATCATGAATAGTTAAGTAAGGGTGTGCCTAACATTATTGCCGTAGTGCCTCTTGCATAATAAGGCACTAAATCCACTGTCTGTGTTACTCCACCAGACAATGTAATTCCATTACCACCGGGAGTTTCATAATCAGTTCCTAACGACAATGTTCTTCCAGTGTGTACGAAAACAAAGATACCACTTTGTCCCGATTGCGGCCGATAACTGGTTTGCGATGGATTGTTTAGTGTTGCGTTGCCATTGAGAGTAATTACAAAATTTTGGTATAGATCAAATCTAGGAGTATAACTAGAGGAGACACTCGCCCCAATGACCCCACTGAATCCTACTTGTGCATTTAATATTCCGTCCCAAGTTAAATAGTTTCGAGAGTTGACATCTGACGAGCCAGTAAGAGTCCCTCCATTATTAAAAAGGACACCTGAAGAATTTATAGTTGTTGGCATTTTTTACCTCTATTCTATTAAAGTCCATTGAGTATTTTCTTCATCCCATTGGTACAATTGCCCATCATCTGGATATGCAATTGGGGGTTCCCATTGACAAGTTTCCTCATTTAACAACCAAGATGACCATGTATGTGGGGGAACAAATGCATCCCTTGTAGAATCATATGTAAACCCTTTTCCCGCAAAATTCTTTCTAAAGGTTTTGTTGTAACTTGTTTGAATCCAAGTTCCACCAAATAAATCTCTACAGAAGTCAATTCCCAATTGCTCTACTTCATTATTTGATTCGTCTAATAATACATCATTATTTATAACAACTACTCTAACTACAGTATTATTTAATCCAAGTTCTGCAAAGTGTGCCATTAGAATGTAATGCTCCCTGACCCAGTAAATTTATAAATGTTGTAAGATCCATCAGTGGTTAATGTTGGAGATCCTGTGGTTGCTGATGCTGTTGCCAATGTTCTAAAAATTACGACACCAGAACCACCAGTTTCCGTTCCGGTTGTTTTGCCTGAACCTGCTCCACCACCACCTGTGTTGACTGTACCTGCGTTGCCATCATTGTTGTATGTTTGAGCATCTGCGCCACCACCTGCTCCACCACTGCCCGGATTACTATTAAATGCGGAACCTCCACCACCACCTGCGTAATAAGTTGCAGTGCCAGTAATACTGTTTTGAGTGCCGTCTCCACCGTTTCCAGATGCAGTAGTAGAACCATCACCACCAACGGCACCTGCACCACCACCTCCACCTGCATGGATATATCCAGAAACCGAGTTTCTTAGATAACCGGAACCACCATCATTACCAATAGTACCACCTTCTCCGGTACCACCTGCAGAAGTCCCGGACGCATTTTCAGTACCACCACCTCCACCAGATGCTCCGTCAGCACCATCTTTTCCGGTGTTGATACTACCTCCACCACCACCGCCATTTACTGATGCACCAGTTACTCCTGATACAGAAGACGCGTCACCATTTCCACCCGGTAAATAGGTGGTTCCTTTTACACCACCTGCACCGACAGTTACGGTTAATGCTGACCCGGGCATGACTTGGCTGGTCATGTAGAGATAACCTCCACCACCTCCGCCACCGCCGACGTAACCAGACCCACCATTGCCTCCGCAACCACCGCCTCCGATGATTAATATATCAGCAACAGCAGGATTTCCAATAGGAAAAATGCCCTTAGCAACCGCGATCGCGATTTCTTTTAAAGACCATACTCCACTTGCAACATTAGTTGCGGCACTTGCATCATTCCCCTTGCCTAATACACCACCATTTGGACCTGCCATTAAGAAATTTCCTCATAAGAGCAAACTGCCTCTAAATCGGACGCAACACTTGCAGTTAACCTTAAAGAGTCACCTTCTTCAAGGTAAATGGACTTACTGATTATATCTACTGTCGCATCAGCAGGAACTGATATAGTTTTAGCAATGTGATAAGCAGTGGAAGACCTATAAATGTCGACATTAATATCTGCATTGTTTGTTCCATCCACGTTTGATATATACAGTGCATTTATTTTCAACACTTGTCCACTTGTGCCACTATTAGAAACTATCGCAGTTGCTGATGTTCCAACTGCTTGGACTGCTGTTTTGCCGATAATTGATTGCGAATTAATAATATTTGGTGCCGCCATTTTAGTCTCCGTAAATTAAGGACAGTCCAAGTGCTTCTGCACTTGACGCACTGCCATTATAGAATAGTTTATTACTGCCTGTAATTGCAGAAGCATTTAGTGTAAATGATATGTAGTTATTTTTACTTGGACCCACAGGTTTTTTACCTATAATGTCTGAACTAAACACTGCATTTGGGTTTGTTGATGTGATAGAGGAATCAGGAATCCACATGAAAAATACAGTGTCATCACCATCAGTTGTGTGAACTGCTAATTGTCCGTCTAATGCCCACCTTATTGAACTTGGCCAATGGTCACTAACATCGTGAGTTCCACCTGCAGATATTGCATCAAATGATAATGAATTTGTAGTTGTTGAAGAATGAGATGACAAATCATAAGCAGTACCCAAAAAGTGCGTATCTAAATATTCACTAGACTTAGATTGATACAATGCTGTTCCATCATCGTTAAACGAAATTCCATACAAATCACCACTTGTTGGTGTAAATGTATTTGTCGGTGTTGATCCTAACGATGTAATATCATATGCAGTAGATGCCGTGAATTCGTAAATATTATTCAAATCGTTATCCGCAAAGAAAAACTTAGTGCCGTCTGGACTAACTTCAAGTCCAAGAATATTTGTAAATGTGACATTTGAATTTGTAGTTAAATCATAACTATCAATATCACCAGAGTCATATGTACTTAAATCATAAGCAGTAGAGCATTTAAATCGTTTCAAAATACCGTCTTTGGTTACCAAAATCAAACTAGAACCACTGTCTGTCCAACGAATATCTCCTTCATCACCGGGATCACCATATTGCGTATCGGCAACTACTGTTGATCCATTCATACCCCCTTCAAAATAATTTCCATAAGTGGGAGAAGAATTCGCAACATATTCAAGAAGTCCAGCACCTCGGTTCATGACGACTATACGAGTCGCAGTTGGATTAATTTCAATACCATAAGGTAAAGCCGGTACTGGATCGATTTCATCAGTTCCACCACTGTGTGGTTGCCCAACCATTGTATCAAAATTAGTGACATCATACCCACCTGTTACAATAGACTCACCTTTAAAAGTAAAATTAAATGATCCGAAAGCAGGAATATTAGTAAACAGAATATTTGTATTTCCTGCATTAGAATTAGGAGAAATTGTAGCAGTAAAGTCAGTCCCAGTTGATAGATCAAAAGTCAAACTATTTGGTGAACCACTAGTAGCTGCCGATCCTGCACTAAAACCCGAACCACCACCAGATGCTGATGATGAAATTGTTAATGTCTTAGTCGCATCGTTGGCATCAATAATCATATTGTTACCTGCGACAATATTTAGTTCAGTCCCAGTAGTCGTTGTTAGAAGTGTATTGCCGCCACTGACAGTAATCGCAGAGAAACTGTTCGCAGAGTCTAACTTAGTTGCAATGTATGCATTGGTATTTGCAAGTGCCGACTGGAAAGTTGTATTAGAAATACCTGCTTGAGCACCTGTTGTTACACGAACTGCGACAACACTTGTATTTGCAGGAGGACTTCCAAATGTGACTGTATTTGATGATACTGTATAGTCTGTTGTGGGTCTTTGAATGACACCATCAACTGTTACAATCATATCCTTCGCTGCAACTACATCCGCAGTGTGACCAAAACTAGTTGCCGTTCCGTTCGCAGTAAATGTATCAATGTTTACTTCATAAGGTGATGCAACAGCTGTTGAGAAACTGGAGAGATCTAAAGTAAACGTAGAACTATCAGCACGTGTGAATGTTGCTGTGTTTCCTGATAATGTTGCAGATGTTGTGCTAGTGTTTGCGGCAGATGATCCGACGTTGTTTGCAACCTCAAGATACTTTGCAGTGTATGCAATAATATTTGCAGAAGGCCAGTAGTCTGCAAGTTCGGTTGCAACGTTTGCAACTTGCAAGTATGGTGTCAACGCACTAGATGTAATAAACGATGTCGAATTTGCGACTTGCAAGTATTTCGGTGATGTGTCAGACAAGATAGACGCAACACTTCCCATGTAAGAATGATTCTGACATTGATAGTACAGAACTTGTGGTGTGTCCTCGTCAACTACAATCTCAGTGTAAGCACCTGCAGAACCCGCAGTACCACTGACAGTCACACCTGTTGTGTAAGCAGTGTTCTTATCCGCATCTACGTAGAAGTCTAATGGATGACTTGAGTTCGTAGAATCAGATTGATCAAAACGATACGTCTGATTTGGTGCAAGAACAATCGATGGTGACTCTACACTATCTAAGAAGTATGCGGATGAACTTCCACCACTGTATGGGTGTGCAGAAGTTTTAGTATCTACAGTAACTGTATACTCGTGGTAGTTAGCAGGGTTCTTGATACTGATTGTATTTGCAGTAACGTAACCTACATCTGACAAATCAGAATATTGCAGTTGTCTAGTCGTTCCTACACCACTGGTATTACCAATGAAGACATTCAGATTTGATAGATTAGGAATGTCGTTCGAACGACCTGCACCTTGAATCAGAATTGTTCCTGCAGATGCATGCGATCTGAGAACTTGACCAATCTTCTGAATCTTCGTGCTGTTTCCACTTGGACGACTCGCAGTTAGTTTACCTGCTGTTGTGTCGACATAAAGTTCTTGACCTTCAGTAAACACTCCAGTATTTGCATTTTCATACACACCGTAAGATGCGATACGTATATTATTACCAGTCGTTGCGGTTTCAAGTGCAAGACCTAATGCGGGCATCTTTGCGGGATCGTCTGCATCAGCAGGTGCGACAAGTGGTCTTGAACCACCTCCACTGTAACCAGTTACATAGACAGGTGTTCCTGCGTCAATCGTTGAACCAGATTCGTTACGTGCGTTAATGGTTGTTGCAGATGCTTGTCCGATTTGCACAAACGTTCCGTCTGCTTCACCATACTCCCAATATTCATTTGTCTCATTCCATCTAAAGTATACATTTGCTTCAGATCCACGATTGACAATGAGTCCTGCGTTTTCAGTTGCGGCAGTTCCAGAACCTAAATCAGAGTTCAATAAAATGTATGTATTAGAAACATTCATTTGCGTAGTGTTGACTTCTGTACGTGTTCCTGATACAGTGAGGTTTCCAGAAATAATAACGTTATCACTGAATGTAACTTGTCCACCAACAGATTGTAATGCGGTACCGTCTTTACGCAAGAAACGAGTGTCTGCATTTGCGACTTGGATGCGATCAGAAATCAGTGTACGTAATGCAGTATTGGTTCCCGTCAGATTAGTATTGACTAGATCAATACGTGCTGACTCTGTTGCAATATATGAGTTCGTGTTTGCAAGATATGCTTCAACATTAGCAACTTGCATACGATCATCAATCAAAGTTCTCAAAGCAGTGTTAGTTGCAAGTGCTACAGTGTCATCAGTTTTAGTTGCAATGTACGCATTTGTATTAGCAAGAGCAGATTGGAACACAGTGTTGGTAGTAAATGTTGAAGTAACGTATGCGTTAGTTACTTCACCAACACCAGTAAGAACTACATCGAACTGAGATGCATCAGTACGAGTAAATGTGATCGTGTTATTACTTGATGAGAATGTGGCATTGTTTGCATATGGTGTCACATCTTGTGCAACTGCTTCTACCCATGAACTATTATATGCAACGTACAATTCACCTGAAGCATTATCCCACCAAAGTTCGCCGTTAGCAGTGATTGCAGGGGCACTATTAGATACAGTAACTGATGTGCCTGTCGATGAGTTTGCGACTTCTAGGTACTTTGCAGTGTATGTAATGACGTTAGCACTAGGCCAGTAGTCTGCTAGAGTCGTGTTAAGGTTTGCGACTTGTACTCTGTCATCAATGAGAGTACGTAATGCAGTATTAGTCGCAAGGACTGTTGTATCGTCAGTCTTGGTTGCGATATATGCGTTAGTATTAGCAAGAGCACTCTGGAATACGGTATTAGTCACATATGCCGATGTTACATTAGCAACTTGCATACGATCTGAGATCAATGTGCGTAATGCAGTATTAGTCGCAAGTGCTACTGTATCATCTGTTTTGGTTGCAATGTATGCGTTAGTATTCGCAAGAGCACTTTGGAATGCAGTGTTAGGTGTAAATGTGCTAGTTAAATAACTATTAGATACATCTCCAGTTCCTAATCCTGAAAACCTAGCATTAGTGTTAGCAACGTAAGATTGAAACGCAGTGTTAGTGACATATGTTCCTGTGACATTTGCGACTTGTATGCGATCACTGATTAATGTTCTGAGTGCAGTGTTAGTCGCAAGGACAGTGCTATCATCGGTCTTAGTTGCAATATATGCATTAGTGTTTCCGAGGTTGGTATCAGTCAGTGCAATAGAAACTGCATTTGAACTGAATGAACCAGAACCAGTGACATCACCAGTTAATGTGACTGTTGCAGTTGCACCAAGTTTTTGTCCAAGGTTGGTAGTGAGTGTTGTTGCAAAATTAGGGTCATCGCCCAGAGCAGCGGCAAGTTCATTAAGAGTGTCCAGTGTAACAGGTGCACTATTAACTAAAGCGGCAACTTCTGTGTCTACATAAGATCTGATTGCGGTGTTAGTAGAAGTTAAAGATGACCATGTTGCATATTTCGCATCAGCATTTGCGACTTGCAATCTATCGTTGACTAGAACATTGACGTTTGCAACTTGCATACGATCATCAATGAGAGTACGTAATGCAGTGTTAGTAGCAAGAACCACTGTGTCATCTGTTTTGGTTGCAATATATGCGTTGGTGTTTGCGAGTGCTGATTGGAATACCGTGTTAGTGACATATGTTGATGTAACATTAGCAACTTGCATTCTATCACTAATTAGTGTTCTCAGTGCGGTATTGGTTGCTAATACCGTGGTATCGTCTGTCTTTGTTGCAATATATGCGTTGGTGTTTGCGAGTGCTGATTGGAATACCGTGTTAGTTGTAAATGTGGATGTCACATAAGCATTAGTGACTTCACCTACCCCCGTGAGAACTACATCAAACTGTGAACCATCTGTACGCACAAATGTGATCGTATTGTTAGACGAACTAAATGTTCCGTTGTTTGCGTATGGTGTTACGTCTTGTGCGACTGCTTCAACCCAGTTGCTTGAGTAAGAAACATATAATTCACCTGAAGCATTATCCCACCAAAGTTCGCCGTTAGCAGTGATCGTAGGTGCTGAGTTAGAAACTGTGACTGATGTTCCTGTTGATGAGTTTGCAACCTCAAGATATTTTGCAGTGTATGTAATGACATTAGCACTAGGCCAGTAGTCTGCAAGTGTTGTATTCAGATTGGCAACTTGAACTCTATCGTCGATCAATGTCCTTAAAGCTGTGTTAGTCGCAAGTGCAACGGTATCATCTGTCTTCGTTGCAATGAATGCATTAGTATTTGCTAAGTTAGAATTGACTAAAGTCCTGATTGCAGTATTGGTTCCAGTTAAATTGGTATTAACTAAATCAATTCTTGCATTTGTGTTACCAAGGTTCGTATCGGTCAGTGCAATCGATACTGCGTTTGAACTAAATGAACCTGAACCAGTGACATCACCTGTTAAGGTGACTGTAGCAGTTGCACCAAGTTTCTGTCCAAGATTTGTTGTAATAGTAGTAGAGAAGTTTGCATCGTCACCAAGAGCAGCTGCAAGTTCGTTGAGTGTGTCAAGTGTTGTTGGTGCTGTATTAACAAGTGCGGCAATCTCTGTATCCACATATGAGATGACGTTTGCGACTTGCATCCGATCATCGATCAGTAATGTTGCGTTAGCAACTTGGATACGATCATCAATGAGTGTTCTGAGTGCTGTATTGGTTGCTAGTACAGTGGTGTCGTCTGTCTTAGTTGCGATATACGCATTGGTGTTTGCAAGATCACTTGCTTGCTTTGCTTCTTGGGTGTTTAAATCCCCTTCGACAGTTGTGATATACGCATTGGTGTTTGCAAGTGCTGACTGGAATGCGGTATTCGTAGTGAATGTAGATGTTAAATACGCATTGGTGACAAGTGTGCCACCTGCTTGTAGTGTATCAATACGAGAGTTAGTGTTGGCAACATACGATTGGAAGTCAGTGTTTGTTGTGAATGTAGATGTTAGATACGAGTTGGATACATCACCAGTTCCTAAAGAGGATGTGACGGTATCTACATAGTTTTTGGTTGCGGCATCGTTTGCACTGACTGGATCATTGACAAAAGATATAGTATTATTGCCCGCGTCAAGACCGTGCTTGACACGAAATTTTTTCGT
>Ga0222715_10000156_pt1 | contig 68069 bp, 82 predicted proteins | sample C33_9DmetaG_FD_165056 | JGI IMG/M metagenome (GOLD analysis project Ga0222715, IMG submission 165056) | Estuarine water microbial communities from San Francisco Bay, California, United States - C33_9D | ecosystem: Environmental > Aquatic > Marine > Unclassified | place: USA: California...
TCATTATCATCAAACAATCCAAATCTTCTGCGAATACCGACTTGTGGTGCCTCTAGACGAATTGCAAATGCGAGAGTTGCTGGTCTACCAGGAATGTATCTCATTACCTGTTTAGTCTGCCTGACAATCTCACTACCAGCAGTAGAACCAACTTCCATAACCACATTACTGGAATTGGCATTATGAGTAGCAGTTCCAACACCAGTGACTCTCTCATCCCAAACATCAGTCTCCTTACCATACTGGAAGGTATTGAAGAAAACTGTTTGGAAAGGAGCAACCTTTAATCTGTTATTGTCAGAAAACTGAGGTCTCCAGTCTGTCTGGTTTCCCCAGTGATCAGCAATATTATATACCTCAAAGAGACTTCTCTCTTGATTTAGAAAGTCTTGAGTAGTCTTATTCCACTGTGCCATAATCAGTCAATCCACTCTAATTTTCCTGGATGATATCTTCTTGCGTTTTTAATATTAAAGTTCTTTTCTTCTACTGGATAGATGTTATGTACCATTGCACCAGGATATTCACTCTGAAGTTTTTCAGCCAATTCCTGCTTTGATGGTATTCCAGTCTTTGTTACCATCTCAATTCTATATATGCTATTTTGCCAAGTTATATCGGCAACATAACTCTCACCAACTTCCTCTTGAGATTGTTGATCTTGGGAGTTCATGTATAGATTTCCGTTGAAGTCGCCAGAAATATTAACTGACTCGGACATGAATTGTTTAAAGTTTTTCATCAGCAATTCCAGGCTCTTAGTGATTTGTTGATCCTGCTATCAGGATCACTAGCAGTCTTCTTACTAGTTAGTTTCTTTTTCATACCCTTCATTCGAGCGCAGAAGGATGCGCGACGGGGATTTCCAACCTTCTTGCTTGGTGCTTTAAGGTCAGATCCTGGATTTTCTCTCTCGTAAGATTTTCTTCCTTTCTCATTAAGACCTCCTGATTTATTTTTTCCTTCTTTTTTTGTCCATGCAGAAGACTCTGCATGAAGGAGTGGATTGCCTGGAACATAATCGGTCGCTGAGTAACTTGATACTTTTGCGCCGGGATATACTTTATCAATCTGATATTGAACATCAGATCTGGTTGGAATTTTAGCAGATGGAAAGAACATTCTAATGCTATAATATTTTCCTCTCCACATTAAAGATACTATAATAATGTTTCCAGTTTTAGAAGGAAGTCTTACCGCCTCATCTACTGGATATCCAACTATCTTATCAATATCATATACTTCATAATCAATAGCGTTGATTGAAGGTTTCAAAGGTTCTGGTTTAATAAGATCTTCTATAGTTGCAAATGTTTCCCCATAAGCATCAGTAAGTTCAATGGTTTCTTCTCCCATTGGTTTTACATAATTCTTATTTGGTCCAATTTTTCCACCACTTCCACCTTTAGGTCCCGATTTAGGACTGTTACATGGAGAATTTCCATGTATAGGACACTCAATTCCTTTTTCAGTATGGTTACATGTATCAAGATGCGCTTCTTTTACGCATCTATTATAAGTCTTACCGAAAAGTTTTTGTGTTCCTACTTTCTTGTATCCTTTCCAACATTTCTTTCCTGATTCATCTAATAATTCTTCGCGCCAATTAGAAAATTCCTCTTTTTTAGTACTATTTCCCCAATTGGCAGCACCTTTTTTACGACATTTGACAAGTGCTCCCGATGCATATGCACTTGGCCAAACTGAATACCGTGACTTGACTTTATGGTAACAGGCGTCTTTTTCGCCTTTAGCTTCAATTACTGTTTCTTCAGTTGCCACGTTTTTTGCTTTCCCTTTTCTATCTGGATTGGGATCTTGACGATTTTTACGACGGAATGCAGTTTCCTCTTCATCTTTAGAGAGATCACTCTTCATTTTACTTGAACCGCATTTTGGTTTTGTAGTTTGTCCTGGTTGCTTGGCACAAGGTTTTCCTGAGTATTTGCCACCCAGTTGAACCCAACCAGGCTTGCCATCACTAGACTTACTCTTGCCAAACCAGTCACGCAGAGAAGAATCACCACTTTTTGATTCACTTACTCCTCCACCATTACCATTGCCATTACCATTTTCAACTGGTTTATCAATGCCAACTTCTTCTGGTTCTCTACCGCCACCAAGATATTTTCCTGCCATTTTTAATCCAGCAGGAATTTTCTTACATTCTTTATCAGTATAGCAGTAATAGTAACCAGATTTACACTTCATTTTATTGAATGCTCTTTTTATATTTAGTTAAATAATGTTCTTTAAACTGACCAAAAGTTTTTCTTATTCTGTTTCTTGCATTAGCAGCGCCAGTAAGTCCATTTAGTCCAACACTATTTGTTGGGGATTCACTTAAAAAATTTTTAAGATTCTTCATCTTTAGATTGCTGTTTAATGAGTTTTGCTAAATCGGCAGTGGACCCTACAAACAAAGCATTAGTTACATTTGTTGGACCTTTGCTTTGAGATTCTTCTTCTACACTTTTTAACTTCTTTTGCAGATCCATTAATTTATCTGTTGCATCTGCAACATTTTTAATTAGTTGTCCAGCAACTTCATATGCTCTAGGCATCTCACTTTCTTGAGCAAGTTCAAGAATTCCATTAATTGCTTCTTGGCCTTTTTCAATTATAGAATATAAATTACCTCTCGTATAATCATAATCTTTTTTAACATCATCAATATCTGATCTCATTTTTTCAATTTTTTGTTCTGAGGTTTCTATTTCAGGATTAATAATTTCTCCAGAAGTATTAAAGGTGTCATTGAGACTGTCAAAATTTTTTTTCATATTAATATTTATTAGAAAGTATCTCCACTAAATCCAAAATCATCACCTTCGGGAATAATGGCACTGTCTTCACCGATTGTTCCTATGCTAGTTGTAACATCAGTGTAATCGATTCCTTTAATTTCTGTTCCTTTTGGATGTGCAATAGCAGTTGTATTATCTTGAGCACGTTTAACAGAAATTCTATTGCCAGAAATTGATTTTACATACATCTCTTCACCATTAACATCAATATATTTTTTGGATATAATTTTAGTTCCATCTCCAACATTAAATGTAGTTGTAGTAGAATCTAATTCTTGATCTATTAAAGTTACTATATCTCCTGTGTAGTCTTTAATTGCTCTTGGAGTCGCTGAATATGATACTCCTCTTGATCTGATAGAAGTATCTGTACCAGCAAGATAGTTGACTGTGGATTTTTTGATAATATCTTTGCTTGCAGAAGAAACTGGTCCAAACAGATATGTTTTGGCAGTAAACCTCAAGGTGTAAAGAAGAACTCTTCTTGTACTAAAATCTCCTTCATAATCGTCTTGCATAGTAATATTTTCAAGTATTACTGGTACATCACGTTTTTCTCTAATTTCATCAACTAATTGTACCGATAAACTAAAAGCAGGTTGAAAATATGGTAAAATTTGTTCCACAATTTGTAAAGCATCATCATTCAATTTTGACATAATGCTCAGTTCAAACTGCATGTTATATGGAACTGGCATATATGTTTTTTTGAATTCTGACCCATCATTTGGATCCTTTGCGACAATTTGCTGAGTTGTAGAAACTTTTCTCGATGGATCGTATGTTAGACCTGTAAATTCAAATGACATCCTAGGTAAGGTCATTGCAGTTGACTTATTCAAATCTGGAGATTGCTCCAATCTGGCCAAAAACTTTTGGGTAGGACCATATGCAAGAGGAACTTTCATTATATTTGTAACAGTGCCAGCAGAATCTGTATGCTTAATACTAATTCCATTAAACAAAGTTCCAAACGAAATAACAGTTCTTCTCAGAATCTCGTTATAAAAATATTCAAACATGTTATTACTTACCTTATGTTATTATTTAAATATAATAATTTCTATTTATGGAATTCCAAAAGGATTCTGTTCTGAAAAATCTAAGATTGAATCTGCCTCAGTTTCTATATCAGTATTGTCTGCAAATCCATCATCATTAATATTTTCGTTAATAGATCTTAATTGAAAACTTGCACTTGACGCTGTACCGACAAGAACTTCTCCATTAGAAAAATAACCAGATATATTTGATACTTCAAGTTGATTTGTTGTAATATCCCATTTTATTACTCTTGCAGTTGTTCCAGTAATACTTCCAGTAACAATTTCGTTAAATTCAAAAGATCCTGATCCAGAATTTGATGCTGCATCAGAAATTGTTACTTCTGGCAAAATTACATAATTTGAACCAGTATCTGTAATTTGAATTCCAGTTATTGTACCTGCTGCACTCACTAAAGCAACACCAGTAGCAGTATTGATACCAGCAATCAATTCAACATAGTTCTTCTCAGAAGGATTATTAGATATCGTGACTGTAGGTACTGACAAATAACCACCTCCACCAAATGTTACTGCAATACCTGTCACAATTCCACATTTATCAATACCAAATTCAAATGAAGTTGTTGCTATTGAAACATTTGTGGAAACTTCTGACATATAAACTGTTCCATATCCAACAGATGTAACATACGTACTTGTTGATATAAAATTGGATGCTGGAAATAATGTATGACTCGTTTCATGATGATATTGAAGTCTAACTCTATCACCAACTATAATGCCAGTAGTAGTTATACCAGAAATGTGATCTGATCCAATTCCAATAGTTCCTGTGGTTTTTACTGAGTCAAATCTCACTGTAGCTATGCCGAGAGCTCTAAATTGTTCATTTGTTCCTGTAGGGGCAGCAATTGTAACGCTAGGAGCAGTTTGATATCCAAATCCACTAGTTGCTACAGAAACTGATGTAACTGTACCTGCAATAGAAATAGTTGCCGTTCCTGTTGCTCTATATTGTGCAGTAGCACCAGAGAATGAAATTAAAGGCGCGGCAGTATATCCAAGGCCTATAGTTGCACCTGTTCCAACACACCAAGGATCTGTTGTTGAATTAAATCCAACTGCAGTAACAATTCCAGTTATAGGATGAATGGTGGCAATACCAATAGCAATCTCTAAAGGAGCATCTTGTCCACTAGTAGTAGATATCGCAACTGTTGGTGCTGTCGTATATGCCCTACCAGTAGTTGTAAATGCAACAGAAGAAGGATCAATAGAAGTACCAGCAATTCCTATTGTTGCAGAAGCACCAAATGATCCAGTAGGAGCAGAGAAGGTAACTGTAGGAACACTTGTATAGAACTTACTGCCAGAAGTAATGCCAACACTTGATACTGTTCCTCCAGTTTGAGATATATCTGATAGAGTTGCAGTTGCTTCTGCAGCGTTTCCAGTACCCTCTGGTAAACTAAATGTTACTGAAGGTACTGACTTATAGAATACCCCTCCTGTAGTCCCTCCTGGGAAGAATAGAGAGGATGAACCAATACTAATAGTCGCAGCAGTAACACTAACCCCACCACCGACAATTGGAAGATCTAAAGTTGCAGTTGCAGCAGCACCAACATGTTTTGGTGACGAGAAAGTTACAGTTGGATTTGATGTAGAATATCCAGATCCACCAAAAGTGATTGTTACAATTCCAACTTGACCACTACTAATAACTGAAGTTGCAGCTGCACCACTTCCGCTATTTGAACTAAAACTTATAGATGGTGCTTGAGTATATCCAGAACCAGCATTAGTCATTTGTACCGTTTGTACTGACTTTAATGAAGGATTTACATTTTTATTGCATGCTTGAATACCCCCAATCATAATAGCACTTGCTATTCCAGTAACTCCACCTGCAGGTGCTGATGAAATTGCTACTCTTGGAGGTGTATTATATCCACCACCTCTATTAGTAACAGCTATTAATCTTATGGAACCATTTGTTATACCTCCGACAACAGCGGTTGCTGTAGAAGCGATTCCTACCATAGTGAGAGTTTGAGTTCTTCCTAAAAACAAATCTCCATCAACTCCGTCAATTGCTTGCAGTTCATCATCAATTTCAGAAACTCCAGTATCTATAATTTCATTTTCATATCTGAAGAGTTCACATCTCAACTCATAGGTATAATTTTCTTGCAATTGATAGAAAGGCTTGTCATGTATTACTTGTTTAATTTCAAACAATCTATCGCCAAGAGGAAAATATAATATGTCTCCCTCTTTTGGTCTAGATGAAAGTTTTACATTATCCTCTTCTACTAATAATGGTGCAATATATTCATTATACCTTTCTTTTGATATTACTAGGGTAATCTCATTTGTATTTTGAATGCCAAACTTTGATAGCAATACTGAATTGTCATCATACCCTTCATAGTTTTGAACATATGCTTCAATTGGATATGAAGAATCAAATTTAGATTCAATAACTTCCTTTATGACTGTTTTTTCAGTCACATACTTTCTTGGAAGATAGTAGATCTCAATACCATATATTTTTAACTGCTCGTTAATTAAGTCTTGAACTAAACTTTGTTCTGACTTAGATCCTTGTTGGAAAAATGGATTTAACATATCAACCTATCATGTCTAATGGTGGAAGTTCATAAGTATTTGACATTTTTTCCATTATAGCATCTATCTCCTTTTGAGCATCATCGTATATTTGTCTACCATTCAGTTCAATTCCCCCTGGAAGTTTAACTCCTTGAAACTTAATTAAATTTTGTCCCCATTGACGTTTAATTAAAGAAGTCAAATATAGTTTTAGGAAAGAATCATTCCAAACTCTCTCGTAATCATTTGGATTTAAAGATCTAAAACAATCGATAACAATATGGTTTCCTGCAGATACACTTCCCCAATCAATGTCTAGGTATAGTCTATCCATCCTCTGATTGAATCTAATAGCCTTATCAGTTGTTAATAGAAAATTAATATCTTCGAGGTATGTTTTTGTCATTGCATATGTCAACATTTCTGTTGAACCCCACGAATAAATATCATTTAAAAACATTTGATATTTTACACTGAACATATTGTTTGTTGCAGTGTTACTTCCATCAAAATTATATATTTTTGTTATTCCTATAATGTCAGGTGGAATTTGTAAAAAATTACTACTTTCACTAAAATTAAAAGTAGTAGAAACTCCAGCAATTGATGTGGTAGCAGTAGTAATTGCTATTCCTGCAGCTGGTGATTCTCCACCAGGTGCTCTTCCTCTTTCAATATCCTGTTCAGTAATTTCATATTTTAAATATACTTGAGATACTCCATCAAAGTGTCTCTCTTGAAAGTACTGTATAGCATCATCAACCAAATCATCAATCTGTTCATCAGCAACATTAATTTCTAAAACTGGCGCCCCCAGTTTTCTTTTGCAATAATCAATCAATTCCGGTCTATTAGTTGGTTGCGCCATTTTTTATCGCTTTTTGAAATATTTAGGGTATTATTCGTTCGGTAATCCAATTATCTTCATCGTCTCTTGTTGCTTATAATATAGTTTGCAAAAAGATTTTGCTATATTTTTTAGAGACTCATTATCATTACATCCATCTATTTCAGATGCGACTTGCATATATGCAAAACTTTTAGAGAGATTTGTTAATTTTATTTCATCAGGATTCATTTGTTAAACTCCTTAGTAAATGTTTAATTTCATCAATATCATTTTTAATATTGGAGAGATCAGTCTCTAATGTATCAATCCTTTCATTCTCTTTTGATTTGAGAGATTTCCTTTTAATGTATTCATCATACTCAGAATTATTTACATTTATTATAGAATTTGTATGAGGATCTCTTGCGAGACCCCCATGACCTTTCACTTTAATATAATTTTCTTTCATATTATGCTAAAGCAATTACGCGAAGATCTTTTGCTCTTGGAACAAATGCTTGACTAGTAGAAGTCATTACCAATTTAATTCTATAGGATCTAAAAGCAGGAAGCTCGTCAGCAGTGAATGAATATTCCTTAAAGTTTATTTCTTGAGATTCAAATCCCAATTCATTAGAAGGAACTATAAACCTATCAGGTTTTCCATCACTATCTTCAAGTTTGATAATCTGATTTTTATAATCAAGATTATCATATCCTGGGAATGGGAAGAATAATGGGTCAAAGTTTGGATTATCTCCAATTGAATAGAATGCACGTATATCTGAGTAATTATTCACATGTGCATTTAAAAGAATCTTAATGGAAGTTGCTGGAGATTCTAAACCTATTTCTTTAGAAATATATTGGAATGCTGAAGGATCATCTGTAGAACTAGATACTCTAGGATCTGTAGAATAATCTGTTATAACTTTATTGACTCTATTTGAAGTCAAAATAACAGCTACTCTTTGAGAGTCAATTACTGGAGATAAAAGTGGATTTGATGTTGCCAACGTCAATCTCATATTCATGGATTTGTTGCCAGTAAGCAATCCAAGTTTTTCATCTTCATTAACCTTTGAACATACAATTCTAGGTTCATCAAGATAATTTGCAGAATTCACTGTTATTGGATCAAATCCAGCGTCAATGAATGGAATTTCTTTTCCATCAATACTCTTACCAGTCACACTTCTAATACTTGCACCAACAGTTGTTCCAGGAACAGTCAAGTTTTGAACAATAGGAGTTATAATTTCAAAAGGAATGTTTTGTGTTGCTTTTGCATTATATCCACCAGAAGTTTTGGTCAAACTTTGATATAATTTTGGATAACCTGCAACAGTTCTATCGGTTCCATCTAGAGACATGTCCAATTTAATATTGTACGAATCAAAAGTAATTGGATTACTTACAGATACATTAGAAAGATTGTGTACTTTATTAATTCTCTTAAGAGAAATGCCATTTAGTTCATACTTATAAACTGGAGTTCCAACTGAATATGTAAGTGGATTGGATCCTCTTACAATATTACCCTGAAGATCATTACCATTCACTGAAGTATATTCAATGATTTCATTTCCAATTTTTATGTAACCTGGATTTGTTGTCCCAACTCCAACTCCTTCAAATGTTGAGAATTGACTTGCATCGCTAATTTGAATTGATCCTGTAGAATCAGAACTATAGTTTATGCTTAGTTTTGATGGTCTTATGTCAGATGCTACGTCAGAGATCTTTACATAATCTTCTCCAGAATACATTCCATGATTCTTATGGTTTACTTTAATATGCAAACCATCAGAAACTGTAGTTATAGAATCTACAGAAACGTTTCCACCAAGTTCCCAGTTTAAGTTTGTAGTAATACCTGCACTAGAAACATATCTCATAGTATTTGCAACACCTGTTAAGAAATCACCTTGAACGTTATCTACAATCAATTGATTAGTATTGGCAATACTGACAATTGAAAATCTTGCATTTCTTCCAACTTCAAGAGAACCAATATTTGGAATCGATAAGACATCACCTGCAACATATCCATTACCTGTAGCAGAAATAGTTGCCGCAATAGCAACACCATCTTTAATTGTAACGTCTGCAGTTGCTCCTGAACCTTTTCCACTAACAGTGCTTAAAACAACACCTCCAAAGATAAATTGACCAGATCCTGGAGTATATCCAATACCTGCATTTATAATATTAAGATTGCCAGTGGCTATTCCTGCATTTCCAACATAATTACCTGTTGCATCAGAACCCCATTGCATTATAGTATTTCCAAATTCTAATGTAGTATCTCCAATAGTAGAAGCAAGACTGATTCTTACTTTTTTTGAATTCATTTCAATAGTATTTGGAAGAAGATTTGCAATCTGATTATTGCCGGAAGTCAATTCCGGATTATAGAAGTCAACAGTTCCAGTATCTAAGAAATCTGCTCTGTAAAGATCAAATTTCAAATCTTCCCATTGACTTGGTTCCCAAGTAGAAGCATTTTGAGACTTGAATAGTGATCCAAGAGTAGGTTGATTGGAAACAAATGATTGTGTAAGAATGTCATTTTCACCAACTCTTGAAATGAATACGCTATAATCTGCAGACTGAGATAACATAACAATAGCATACTCTGTTTCTCCTTTCAGATAAACCGGAGCATCAAATTCAAAGAAAGTTATAGCAGATCCATCATCGGATGTTGTAATTTGATTTGGAAACAAGAATACTTCAGAAAGTGGTAAAACTTTTTCAGAAGGAGTTCCTAATTCCATAGTTCTTAACTGAAGAACTACTGGAGTACTTCCAGCATCGGTAGTATTAAAATATACACCACATTTGGTAACAAAGATTCCTTCCAATTCTTCAACAAAGAATGATTGAGCTAAAGGATCCCATCTTCTTGGTGGTGCTGGTGGTGGTCTCCTCGGTGGTGGTGGCGGTGGTGGCGGTGGGAATGCCCATATTCTAGTGTTAACAATCGTAGAAGAGACTACTTGAGTATCTGCAACTCTTCTAATATCTCTAGATTGATTTTGTTGGGTCTGAGTGATTCTAGCATTTCTAACAGAAACAATGTTTTCTTGAACTGTTTCTAATGTTCCAGATGCTTCAAATGATTCACTTGCTAAGGTAGTTGCATCATCAACGTCACCATCTTCATCGTTAATTAGTGTAAATGATTTTGATCCTGTCTCAAATCTTGGATTTACTGTAATATTCGGATTTGGTACAAAGAAACTTCCAGCAACAGTAGCAGTTATATCAGATACAAATCTGACTGCAGAAACTGTTGCCTGAGCACCACTAGTTCCTCCAACAAGTACCATTCCTTGTTGAATAAATCCACTAAATGTTCCTTCAGCAATATTTGAAAGAGAATTTGTATCAACGTTTAAAATTGTTGAAGTTGAAGAATATGTTGAAGTGAGAGGTGCAGTAGTATATGGATTCTCGGGATATGTTAAGACCGGAACATCATAAGATCCTGTTCTATGATTCTTTTGTGCAACTCTAAATTCAATTCTTGGAGAAATATCTAGAGTATCTGGCCCAAGACCAGTATTAATAACGCTTCCAGTTACTGTCTCTCCTACTTGGAAGACACCAGAAGTCATTGAAATTTCAATGAGTTTGGGTACACAGTAATTTGTTACATCAACACCATCAAAGAATACATAAACTCTAGTGTTTGGTTTCAATCCATTGCCAATGAAAGCAATGTTTCTAGACCTCATAAAGGGAATCAAATCTCTACTAACAACTCTATCTCCTACAGAAGTATTATCAATCTGTTCAGAGAAAGTTGCTCTTGTTCCACTTCTATTACTTACACCAGTATCAACAACATCAAGAAGTTGATCTTGAACAGTATCCCAGCGAATTCCCCATCCAAGCCAGTTAGTAGTTGTTCTAGTCTGAGTTCTTGTAACTCTTTCTTGACCAGTCCAATTATCTATCCAAGAATTCCAAACGGTTGGAGCAAACCCAGTTTGTGGATCAATGTTTAGATTTTCTACTGCATCTCTCAGAACTCTTGCATAATTACCTTCAACATTAATAAACTTAGCTTCAAGTCTTACAGTATCAACCCAAACATCAGATGCTGGAGTAAGTGAAACTGATCCTCTCCAGAAATTTAAAATAAAAGGAGTTACACTTTCAACTCTTGTTCCAAAGTTCTGTGTTAAATATTCGACTTCAGAATAATCTAGAGTGATAATATCACTAGATTTTTTAATATTAATACCTTCAGGTTGACTTGTTGATCTGTCTGTATTTGGATCGAACCCTACAACAGGTCCAGGAATAAGGTCAATTGCATTTGTATAATGAGAAGGTCTTAACTCTTTATTTTTTACATCAATACTATTCTTAAATAAAATAGTAGGTTCTTGTGCTAATAGTGAAGTGAAATTGTCTACAAAGAATCCGGATTTAAATCTTACTAGTCCTTCACTATCTGGAACAAATAAATTTGCAGTATTTGTTTCAAGTAAAGAAAGAGAAGTATAATACTCCAAACTCTTAATTCGTCTCTCAAGATTTTGGATGTCAGACATCTTATATCTCTTATGATCTAAAAACTCAATTTCAGCATCTGAAGTTTTATAGAGATATGGTGGTAAATTGATTGTTGCAATTTCTAGAGAATCGTCAACAACTACAGGTTTTTCTGGTCTTTCTGAAGGAGTTCCATATTTAACTTGAAAAACACCATCTTTTGTTAAGAATATTCTATCAATTCTTCCCAAGAAGAACGAGAATGTTGTTTGAATACTCTCGTCAGATGCTAATATATTTGCAGCAGAATTTCCAGAAGAGTTAAATGATCTTCCATGGAATTCTAGAGGAGACCTTAATAGAGATTGTTCTGTTGCAAAATCAGAAACTCTTGGTCTTATATCAATAATATCTGAATTTCTTGTGAAATTAACTGTTCTAATTTCATTTGTATAATCAAATCCATTTGCATATGAATTTACAGTCGTGATATCTCCATCATCTGCAGAATCATAATATCCTCCAGAATAATAAATGATAAGTTTTTTAGTTGGTTCTTGAACGCCAGGATTTCTTACAATTGTTCCATAATCATAGAAAGTTCCTTTTTGTCCTGTTTTATATGAGAAATTTGATGAAACATCAAAACTGTCTGCTGATAATGTTTGTACAATTGAAGTTGAATCAGACTCATAAGAAATAATTGTTTCTCCTTCAGTAAAAGTATTTTTATTTCTATAGATAAATGATATTTGAGTAGAAGATATCTTACCTGCAATTATTGCAATTGCGCCACTAGATTGTCCATGAATTTCTTCTCCTATGATAAATTCTGAAGTTGTTGCGGATGGAGTTGTTATTGAAGAAAGGATTGCTTTTGGTGGGGTCGGATCACTTGTATTTGCAGACTCATAAATTGCATGAATATCTACAATGTCAGGAACATTTAAACAAATAATGTTATCTTGGACTCTAGTTCCAAAGGGAAATGTTCCATAAACTAATCCATCGTTAAGAGTAGTTGCACCAATTCCAGATCCGGCAAGTTTAGATGCACTTATAACAATAGAAGAAACTCTATTCTTTTTCTTGTCTTTTGCTTTTGGATTTGACTTTCTTAGAGTTGCAATAAGTGTTGCGCCAATGTTATCTGTACCTAGATTGTTAATTTGCAGTTGTGATCCACCAGATATCAAAGCAAACATATCTGATGTCAATGCTTCATAAGATCCGTCACTTCTAACAAGGGAATATCTTTCCTCATCAAAAGGTAAAAATGTTTCATTGGTTCCTGCACTTAATGCAACTGATAATTGATTATTTGCAATATTTACTGTAAACTCTTTTCTAATTGTTAGTGTTGATGTAGTTAAATCAACATCCGAAATATTTTCCTTTGGTAATTTAGTAAAAAGAGTATTGTCTGTGGATATATCTAAATTGGAAGTCATTACTGTTAAATCAGTAATATCTAATTGCGTAGAGGGAAGAGATGAAGAAGTAACTCCAACGACTGTTTCTACTTGAGCAACCTTTACAGAATTTGTTCCAACTTCAGTAACTCTTGCAAATACTGGGTTACCTAAAGAATTGTCAGTATACTTGATAATATCATTATATCTTACTAATGTTCCTGGAAAAACATCATTGAGGCTCGTAATCGTACTTATTCCTGCATTAACTGCACTAACTGTAGCAATTCCTATTATGTACCTATCAGATTGAATTACGTCTGCAGAGAAAGTTATTCCTGCTCCAACGACTCCATGAACAGATTTGACATTTGAAGAATTGTTTGCAGTTAATGCTGCGCCAACGTATCCAACAGATTCTCCGTTAAAAGAAAATGACTCATTTGGAATAAATGATCCTTCCGTATTGTAAACTTGAATACTTCTTGAATCTATTACACTATTTAAAAGGTAACCTGTAGCTCCACTATTTTCTCCTTTAATATGAGTAGGAGTGCTCAATGTTACTGGATAGTTTAAAGTTATATCAGTTGTATATTGAACATCATATAGTCCAATTTCCCAATCGTTTAAATTTTGATTGGATAAACTATAAGATCCAGACTCTAATCTAAAATCATAAACTCTTGCCACACCAATTTCGCTTCCAGAAGCAATAGTTGCAGCAGAACCCACTCGTTGGTCTCTCAAACTTAAAACAAAAGTATTTCCTATACCAATTTTTGGAGAACCGTAGATATTGTTCAAACCAAAAGTTGGTCCAGTATTATAAATTATTGATTGGTCTTTTAAAGTTTTTGTTGTTCTTGGTTTTTCAGAATCTAAATATATTGCTCCATTTGTTTCAACTCTATATCCTCTTACAAAAGCTTTACCAGAAGAAATTTTATATAATGCCAATTCTTCATCAGGAGTTGAACCTGAATATGTAAATTGACCTTCTCTATAAATTCCCCTATTTCCTTTTCTATCGTTTAAAGAATCTTTTACAGATATTTCAAATGGACTGACTGTATAATCTCCAGACTCTTCATAAGTTCTTTTTGCTAATTCCTCTGAAAGAACACTTTTATCAGTTGTTTGTGGTTTTACTTTTAAATTTCCATCAACAATTCTGGCAAGTTCGACAAAATTAGTATCATCAAAATCTGTTAAATCTTTTTTAAATAGACTTACAGTAATTTTCATTCTATCTGCTCCTGGAGCAGCATAATTACTATATCCTTGAGAATTATCGTTTAAATCTTCATCCAAGTCCGAATTGATAATTTCTTCATTAATAAAAAATCCAACTCTTGCATTTGTATTCGTAGTATACTGACTTAATATTAATTTCTCTTCCTTTACATTGACAAACTGTCCTCTAAAGAAATATACTCCTTCTAAAATAAGAAAGACTGTCCCCAAAGAAGTAGCATTATTGGAAATCGTAGATGCAAAAGGAGATCCAGCAGATATTGAAGTATTTCCTAATAATCCAGTTTCAATGGTAGTATTTGATACTAAGTTTTCTCCATCAGAAAAAGTTTCTGTTACATTATCTTGAGTATTTGATCTAACATATCGGACGTATAAAGTTAAATTTCCTCTTTCAGAATCTGAAGGAAGCAGAACATTATCAACTAATGCAGTAACGCCGGACGTTTGCCCAGTAATAGTCATTCCTATTAAAGTTTCTGCATATGCAGAAACAGGAATTCCTAGAAAATTATTCGATAATTCTACTGCATTATAAAATTGATTGTAGCTAGTATTTCCAGGAATTACTTTAGCACCTTCTTTAAAGAAGTGCTGTCCAAATTTTTTAATTTGGTTTTGAAGTATTGACTGTAATCCAGTTAATTCTCTAGCCTGAATTGGATATCCAGGTTTAAATAAAATTTTATAGTAATCGTCATTTGCATCAAAATCGTCAAAATATGGAGCTACGTTTAAATTTGTTTGCTGAGACATAATTCTTTAGAACTGCAAAATGACTTTAATATCTTCTTTTTGATTTGATGACCTAGTAATAGAAGGTCTATTATCAATATAAATTAGGTTTCCAGAATGTTTTTTGACTTCTGGATCAGATAGTCCATTACTAAAAGACTGACCTAGGTAATATGTTCTATTATTTATTACTGTTGATACACCTGTAAATGATGTACTAATTGATAAATTTATAGATCCTCCTGAGATAGTAATACTACCACCTGTAGTTGGATTTCCAGTAAATGAGAGAAGTTCAAATCCGTATGTTGGATCTGTCTGTGCGGTTCCTACTGTATTAAAACCTGCTAGACTTCTATCTTGCCAATATTTTAGGACACCAGTTGTTTGATCATAGTTAACTACTCTAGCAACAGCAGTATTGCCAGTAGAGATTGTTTGTCTTACATAAGAATCTGCTGTAAAGGTTGCTGAACTATATCCAACTCCAGTAAGTCGTATTGCTCCTAAAGAACTTGCTTTGTCTAAAGTTAGTATTGAATTTGTTCCAAAAGATTTTGGGTTCTCAAAAATTCCTACTCTTGAAACTTGATTTCCGGTTATAAAGTCTGGATTTTCATTATCATTTTCAATTCTGGAATACAACAATACGTTAGTTGCACCAAGTTCTCTGTAAATATCTGAACCATGTCCACCTTTAGGAGAAATAATCGTATCAAAAGTGGGCCTTGTTGTACCAGTTGGAACACCTCCTCCAACTAAATCTACATTTCCATAAGTATAATTAGATCCTTGATTGGATACTGTTATAGAACTAACTTGTTGATCATTATCGACTACAATCGTACATTCTGCTCCATCTCCATCACCTTTGATTGGAACTCTAGTATAAGTTCTATTAGCAGTTCCTACGCCAACTCCCCTATTAGTAATGGTTACAATTTTTATAGATCCATCTACTGCATTGTCTCTAACAGATTGATTGTCAGTATTAGTTTCCCAATTACTTGGAACTGGCATAAAATCTGTAGAATCAAATTTTACAATATCTCCAGATTTTATAGTATATAAGTACTTCCAAATATATCCATCTCCACTAGTACCAGCTGATTTTGGTTCTAAATCAGTAAATAGAGGTTCGTCTAAAGAAGGTTTTCCGTTTGGATTTTCGGGATCTGTTCCATTTTGAAGGCATACATAAACTTTAAATTCACTATTCATTACAAAGAAATTTGATGAATATAAATTAGTAGATCCAGATACTGCCGCTGGGTTTGATCTACTATAATCATGACGATACATGTCATAAGATGTTCCAGAAGTCCAAACCTTCTTTCTAACAACTTGTCTAGCATCGCTTGCATTAATTTTCTTTAATGCAATTACAGTATCCCAAACATCGTTTTCTTCATTAAAACTATCTCTAGGTGCTGGTGGATTTGTATTCCAGTCAGATTGGATGTCAGTTGGATTTGGCAATCCAATAAACGAGTAATAAGAATTAGCAGAGGTAGTAACACCTGAAATAAAGTTTTTCGCGTTTAATATTCTAATCTGATCAGTTATTATTGCAGCCATTTTAGGTGGTTTTTTATTTATTTATTAGATATAATTTAAATACTTGAGGGGACTGGTTCTTTGAACTATTGTTCCTGTTGTTATTCCAGCAGATCCTGAAGAAGTATATGCGTTATATTCTTTAGATTTTGATCTAGACTCTAATGTAATTCTTCCCCAACTATAATTTCCATAATAATTACTATTACCAATACCAGTTAGTCCATTATAATCAGTCACACTAACAACTACTTTTGAAACATATGTCAATCCAATTCCTGGAGAAGAAGTTTGTCCAGTAGAAACTGAAATTACTTCATATATATTATCTAAACATGTTGTTCCAATTCCAACTTCAGAATTAGTGCTGTCAAGTGATGTAACTCCATTTCCAACATTGGAATTATATACTGAGATATAATATCCAGTTTGAATACCACTGATTGTAGTAAAACCAGTAATAGTGGAATCTCTGAAGAAAGAATTTTCTGGTATATAAAGATCTAGGATCAATCCAGTTGAAACACCAACATTTGTAGTAGTTATACCAACAATAATTCCAGAATCTCCTTCATATATATCAACCGAATTACTTTCTTTTTCAAATGATGGTGGACTAATAAGAACTAAAGGAACACTTGTTGAAGTATATCCAGTTCCAGGACCTGTGATTGTTATTGAAGTAACGACTCCTGCAGTAATAGATGCATTTGCATCTGCTCTTGCTGTTGTTCCCATTCCGACTGGATTTTGAATAGAAACCGTTGGTATTGTGCCATATCCAGTGCCTCCATCTGAGATTACAATAGAAGATATAGTTCCTCCAAGAGAAACCACAGCAGTTGCAGCTGCTCCAGATATAATATCTTGAGAGATAAAAGTGATATTATTTTGGAAACTTAAACTTACATTATTCTCATTTATTTGGTTGAAGAATGGTCTAATGTTATCAACAGAAATAATAGTGCTACCAATTCCCACAGATTGAATTGCATATGCAAAAGGATATATCTGAGGTTCGTATAAATTTCTATCTTTAGAAACTTCTTTACCGTTGATGATTTTATCTTCAGTTTGTCTGCACCATGTAACTGGTCTAATCAAATTTTCGTCGTTTGTATTTCCTGGACCATAATATGGATTTGTAGTGACAAAATCAGTCGAATTTATATCGAAAACTGTTCTCGGATTTTCTTGAAGAGATGCTTGTTGACCAATATAAGAATCATATCCAATAGTCAAATTGTCTCCAATCTTTACAGTTTCTAGAATATCTGTTTCTTTAACATCAACAGATCCACTACCTCGATAGAAAATTAATTTGCAAGTATCTCCTATTTTTGGGGGTTCTGTGAATGTAATTAAACTACCGCCGTTAAAGATATATCCTTCATTTGGAATTTGTAAAATATCATTTACAAATATCAGTAAAGTATCCTCAATATTAATGTTTGATCCTCTTTCTGCATTAATTGCAATAAATTCCTGTGCAATTTTTAGTGGAAAAACAAGGGTTTCATTATCAAATAGGTCTTCAATGTTGTCCAATATTTGAAGTTCTCCAACAGACCATCCATTGAATTTGTCATTAAATACTTCTTGTATTGTTAATTTAAATTCATTAAATCCTGAAGATGTTGGAATACCAACACTTCCACCAATTGGAATTGTTAGGACATTTCCTTCACCATAACCATATCCAGTATTTCTAATACTAAAATCAATAATACTAGATCCTTGACCAACAACAATATCAATCTTTGCCTCAGTACCAATACCTGTAGAGGAAGAAGTATAGTATAGGGGAATGTCAGAGTAAGAAAGTGGATCATCAATTATTACATAAGGTGGATTTGATGTTGTGTAACCAGTTCCTGGATTTGTAATAGCAATACTGACGACATGACCATCAGTAACAGATGCTGTTCCAATAATTTCAACATCCAGTAAGTCTGTTGCAGAAGTTGCTACAGATACATTAACTGTTGTTTGAATACCTGATCTGTATCCAGAACCACTATTGCCAATACTAATTGCAGAGATAGTTCCTGCAGAAGAAACAGTTGCTGTTCCACCAGCAGCAACAAGTGGTTGATATCCAAATCCTTCAAATGAACCAACAGAAATGATTACACCACCTAATGGAAGATTTGTACTATTTGCATCATAAGGTGAAGATGTTGCAGTTCCAGTGAAAGAAACTGTAGTGATTCCTGTACTCTCTTCCAAAGTATAATCATTTGTTATTCCAGGACCTTGGAAAATATCATTGATCAGAATAATTGCGTTTTCTGTTTTAATACCAGTTACATCTAATCCTGAATCCTTAAGAGTAAAGTCACTTTTCGTTCCATTAAACTGCTCAGAAACATCATCAAAGATGTAATTCTTATAATATGTCTCTTCAGTGGTGTTTGGAATTCCAGATCTCATGAAAGATCTTCCATGGAAACTTGAACTGGTTGAAATCCCAGTCCAATCTCGTTCGTCTGGTGGATTGGTAGTAGATCCTATTGGAATATTTCCAAAAGGTGCTGCAGCAAAATTAATTTCATTGTCTACAATATTATAATTACCTTGAATTTTAGTTATAGTTGATCCAATTGAATAATTTCCAAGGTTAGTTCCCAACCAAGGTCTTCTTACCCTAATAGCATTGGTAGTTCCAATACCAACACCTTCAATCTTCATTATCTCATTATCAATTTTTATTAAATCTCCACCAAAGAATGATGTTATACCAGAGAAAACTATCAAATTATCTAAGGCATTTACATTTGAAGCTAAAGTAGTGGTCAATGATGTAGGTACAATTGGTGATTGAATAATATTATCGATTGTTATAATAACTTTTGCATTTTGATTATTGGCAACAAACCTATGAGAAGTTCCAATACCAACACTTGATATAGAAAGAGTTTGTGGAGTTGCTTTTAAAGCATTCTCCGCTGTTGATGCAAGTTTTAAAGTGTTTTCATTAACTTTAACTGCATACAATTCATTGGGAAGCTTATCAGTAATACCAATTCCAGGAATAGAAGTTGATGCTATTGAAATTGCTTGAGTCGATCCTGCCCCTGCATGGTGATAATTTAATTTTTCTCCTGTAACAAAGAAGTGATTTGGCAATTTAATCGAATTTGTATCTGTACTAACAAGAGTAGAACTACCATCAAAATATCTTTCAAAAATGGGGTATGTTTCATGAGTTAAATTAAATTTTCTCTTAATATCACTTTCTGTGCCAGTGTAGATACCCTCTCCAGTTTCAATAGTTCCATTATTAAATGGTATAACTGCAATATCACTATCAACATGATATTGGGCATTCATGTAAACTTTAACCTGAACATTAATGCTTGGATTTGGAGTAAAAGTCAGTTCAACATTAGATCCATTTCTATTGGCATCAATCGTTCCTATATTTGATAAAGTTTCTACATTAGCAAATTCTGTCAAATACGCATCAGTTCCATCATCAACAACAAGAACTTCAGACATCTGATATTCATTATTTGTTGTATCTGCAACTTGAACAATAAAATATCCAGTGTCATAAGTATCTGAATAAGAACCAACAACTTGTGGAGTTGGGGATCCTGATGCGGAGATAGAAGTTGTTCTTGTTTCTAAGATTGCTCTATCCATTGTAACAGTTCCTATTCCACTTGTAAGTGTGTTTGCAATAGAAACTTGTATTGAATTGATTGTAGCCGCAACTCCCACATTTGGAATAAAGTCCAGTTTAAAATTGGATCCATCAATATAAGCATAATATGTTCCAAAACCAGTTACAGTATATGGTGAAATATTTGTTGCGAGTTGTCCAAAATCCATATACTCAACTGTTGTTCCATTTGAAACAATATTGATTTCGTCAAATTGATACTCAGAATCATCTTTGGTTATCTCGACCAAAACTTTATGTGTAGAATATGTGGATCCGAGAGAAACTATATTTGTAGTACTTCCAGTAGAAACAACAGTACTTGATGTACTTACTAAAGATTCTCCAATCACAGTACTTCCAACAGAAAGGATTGAATCATATAAATTGTATGCTAATACAGAAATATTAAAATCATTGATAGAATATTTTGTTGGATAGAAATTTAAAATTCCATCAGTTCCACTCATAGTATAATCGAAACTTCCAATATCATACGTAGTACTAACCTTTCCATATTGGTTTAGATATGTCTGAGACTTGTCGTTAACCGCAGTTACAATCATTAATTGACGTTCGTCAAAATATCTCTTATCACTTACATAAGTAAACAGTTTCTGAGCCCTGATAAGAGTTTTATCAAAACGATATACTTCAACATAACGTGTTGGTCTTGGATTACTATTGAATGTTCCACTAAAATCATCAATATCTAATACTCTATTTCCAACAGATTGTGCATAGTCAATTAGAATTTTATTTTGGAAGATTATCTCATTAGAAACAGTTCTTGAAGAAACTATTAAAGAATTTTCTTTGACCAAATCAAAATCATAAACACAATTTAAATCAACAACACCAATAATATCAGTAAGAACTTCAACATTTGTGGATGTCAATATACCAACACCCATTGATTGTGATGAATTTGATTCAATCTGCAAATCTGAGAATTTCTTAAATCCAGCAGTATGATTCATTGTACTTACAACATCGTCCCAAGAATCATAATCAATTTTTGATTTTAAACTATATGAAAAATTCTGATAATAAAATCCATCTTGCAATCTTTCAAGATTTGAATTTAAGAATCCAATATTTTCCTCCCATCCATTTTTAACTATGGACGAAGGTGCCAAAATAGAAGAACTGGAAAATTCGGTTACTTTATTTGCAATAGCTTGAGTTTTAGATGATTTTCCAAAAATAACTTCATTCTCAATAAATGTATCTTTTGATATTACTTTAAGATATTTGTTTTTAGAATCCCAATCATCAATATAACCATTTTCAACAGAATTTGAATATACTTGTTCACCCTGTATAAAGTTATTTGCTTTTAGTTTGATGTCAAAAATAGGAAAATCTTTTTCTGGAATTATTCTTCCTGTAGAATTTCTAGAATCAAATGTTCCTGGAAAATCAGAACCAGATAACAAATCTCCCATGTTATAAGCAACAGTAGCACCAAGTCCACCAAGATTTTGATCAACAGCGACAATGGTGAATAATGAATAGTTGTAATTGGATGAATTATATCCTTTAGAAGTTGATCCTGTCCCAGTGCTGATATTTTCAATCATCACTTTGTCATTAACTTTAATTGGGAAGGAATCTGCTGTACTAAATCCAACTGCAAGAGTAACAGTAACTTGATCAGTTGATTTATTATAACTTAAACTTGAAATTCCAACTCCATTTGGGTTTTCAACTGGAAGTATCTTAGGAAGTATGTCATTGATTCCATATGAATTTCTAACAATTTTAACTACACTGTCTCCTGCCTCATATCTAATATCAACTTCTGGTACAAGTTCATTAGTTTTTCCATCAAAAACTAAAAGTTTGGGGGAAACGGAATATCCCTTTCCAAAGGAAGAAATTCCAATAGATTCAAACGAAGACAGAGGAGATACTTTTATTATCTGGGGAAGTAATGTTGAAGGTCTTAAAGTATAGTCTGATGGGAAGTTGAATCCAATATCATTAACTTTTGCATTTTTTGGTCTACCAATAGTTTCACTTAGTACTTCGACAATAGCATTGGACCCTACAGAAGAAGTTATCGTGGATATTCCAGGAAGATCGACGTATCCAATTCCTTTATTTGTTACTTTTACATCATAAATTGGACCTACTGCCGATAAAGAAGACGTATTGTAAGTTATTGAAGAAATTCCTATCGAATATGATTCTCTCTCGGGAATATCCTTCAAAGTATATGTAAATGACTTGTCTCCATTTGAAACTATATTGTAGTTCCCACTATACTTACTGTTTTTAATTTCAATTTGGCCATAACCAATAAAAGTATTATCAACAATAACTTCCTGCTTTACTTTAGGTACATTACTATTAAATACAGGAACCAACTTATAATATAATTTTTCTGGCAAATCTTTAGTTACTTTTAAAGTTAACTTGGCATCGCTAGAAACACCTACCTTTCCAGTTCTCTGTACATCAAACTTTTTAGTTAACTTTGTAGTATTGAATAAATTTGTAAACTCAGAATCTTCATATAGATTGAAATCAAATGCGGAATAATCAGTAAGCGAGAACTGATATGAAAGACTTGAATTCGTCAGATCAAAATTTATTGAAGAATCTTTATATGCAACTATTTTTGGATTGACTAATGAAATTTCTCCAGCAGATGAACTTGTGAGATCAACTGTTTTTGGACTTCTAGTTTGAGCATCAAATAAAGTTAAAGATAACCTAATATTATTCTTATCAAATACTACAACATAATAAGTTTTGTTGTCGTAGAGACCACCAGAAGGAGTTGTAGCAGTATGTAAAACTTTTTGACCAGTCTCATACCCATGATCATTGATTTGAATGGTATTAGACTCTGTATTGACCCCAGAGAAGGATCTGGTGTTTGTAACTAAAACTCTATTAAAGTCATTATATTTGATTGTGTGTGTTGTAGTTAGTCCTGGATTTACATTTATATCTACATTGTCATTATTTTGTAATCCATGAGTTTGTGCTGTTGCGACAGTTACAGTATTTCTGAAAACTTTTCCAGTTATTGGAGAATATCTAGTACTAAAACTATGATACGTGTTAGTTCCTATTCCAGTGAAGAAAAGAGTGCCTATACTACTTGTTGTCGTTGCAATTCCAACAAAAGTACCTGTTGTTCCCAAACCAACTCTTACTGTAGAAAGACCAATTAAATCATCCGAAACTTTTGCAACATATAGAATTGATTGATCCGAAAGAGTTACGCTAGTAGAAACTCCATTAGGTGATACTTCAATAACTGCCCCACCATTAGGTGAATATGTTAAAGCCTCTCCAGTAATAAATCCATGTGATGGTAAATATAAAGTTTTAGTTGGAACAAATATTTCAGATATACCTATTCCGGGATTTGATATACCTAAAGTAACACCTATTCCTAATCCAGCAGTAGTTCCTAGACCTACAGTTTCTATTGGATTGAAATAAAGTTCTCTATTAATTTTATATTGATAATCACTTCTAAATCCAGAATTAATAATTAATTTTCTTGGATTTTCATAAATTGTTTCTCCAATCGTATGTGATATTCCAACAGTACCATCAATTTCACGTAAAACTCTAAGTCTTGATAAATTTTGATCTACGTTTAGAATTTTTAATTTTTCATCTGATATCTGAATAATATCATTCTCTCTAATAGAGTTGAAATTTAAATTTCCTGAAACATTAATGAAAGTAACTATTCCAGTATTTGAAATTGAATCAATACCTATATTAGACGATCCCAATCCAACTAGGAACAGTGCATTGGAAGATATTCCTGCAGTATAAGAACCTTCTATTTTGGATGAAGATGTACTTAATCCTGCGACATTAATAATATCCTCATTTTTCAATTGATGGGGGGAATCAAAATATAGTACATAGTCATTTTTTTGATTTCCTGGATAAAATTCTATATTACTAAAACTGGTTGAAGCTACGCTAATCGAGTTTACATCTTTACCAAAAACTTTAGATACTTTTGCAAATGCTGCTTGCCCAATAATATTATTATTAGAATCTAAGTTGTCAAAAACTAATGTATCATTAACCCTATATCCATCACCGCCAGTACTGATAGCAATTCTATCAATATTTCCAGAATAGGTACTTTTAATAGTAAATGTTTGATCAAGATTATTTGGTAAATCAATATAATTGTAATATTTAATCCCACTACTGAGATTATAATATTCCATGTTTCTCATCCAATCAGTATCATTTAAATCAATTTGATCTTGATTTGAAGAACTCCTAAAATTAAATAGATTAGGTTTTGATCTAAAAGACTTTCCAATTAAGTATGGAAATTCTGGTCTTCTATATCCAACGAAATTTCCAGTAGAATCGACACTAACTGGGTTTACTGTTGCAAAATATGCATATACCCCGTTAGGATAATCTGGGGTAATACAAAATCTTCCATTATTTTCATCGAGTACAGAATCGTCATCAATATCAAAATGAGTGTAATCTTCAACAAAAAATCCTTCAGGGAAATACGATGTTTGAGGCCTGTTTGGTTTTAAATCAAGTTTATAACCAGACTTCATTAAGGTAATCGCTCCACCTTCCTTTTTTTGATAGGAATATGGTCCGTAAATTGGATTTCCATCATAAGCCCAACCAATTATTGGAGAGTGGTCTGATGAAATTTTTTCAATATTTCCAACCTTTTCAAGATCCTTTTTAAAATGTAAAAATTTTCCATCTTGATTAATTGGATAAATTTTTTCTCTCAGTTTTCTTGGAACATATAAGTGGGTATATTCAAGTCCATAATCGACATTTGTTGATTGTGAAATAAATCCATCATCAGAACTAATGTTCTTTATATTTTTTTGAAAATTATTTACAACCCAATTCTGAATACTTGCATTAGATATAAATCCTGATCCCGGATTTGAAACTATTAAAGTAGTGTCTGTCGAAGAATAATTTGTTCCTCCAGAAACTACTTTAACTGACGTTATTTGTCCGTTTTCAATAATGGGCGTAAATTCTGCACCTATTCCATTTCCTGTTAGAATTAAATCGGGAACAGAAGTATAACCAGATCCGACATTATTAATTAAAACTTCTACTATTTGACCATTAGATACAATTGGATTTAGTAAAGCACCAGTTCCTTGTTCGATAGAAATATCTGGTTGTCTTTGGTAATTTAAAGTTTGCTCAGATCCATAATTTGATCCTTTTGCACTTAAATGTACTGATTGAATTGATCCTCTGAAAATTGGTTGTATTTTGGCTCTAAATTCTTCTAGTCCTATTGAAGAAATTCCTATATTTCCCAAAACTTGAACAGAAATTTCAGGATAATTGAAAGAATGGAGTCCTTCCCCATCAGATTCAATATTCACATATTGCTTTGTTCTATAAAAGAATTCTCTATCTTCAGATGATCCTACTTGAGATAACATAAAATTATCATTATCTACTGCAGTAACATAATATTCAGTATTTGTTGTTATACCAGAAATAGGAGTCTCGTTATTGAAATATTTTATCAACTCTCCAGATTGATAATCATGATCTTCAATGTTGATATAATTTTTAGATGTAATAATTCCAACAGAGAAACAAGTTCTTTTTTTGTTCTCATATCCCACTCCAGGAGAAACTATACTTATGGAATCAAGTACTCTCTTTTTATTAACGGATTCTAATGCATGATTTCCTATACCATAAGAAGTTAGAGTAACTGTATTAATTCCAGAAAGTGCGTCACCTAAGGTATTGTGCAATTTGACAGTATTTGGGTCTTCTACCCCAACATGATACTTTGCGCCTGCTGAGAGACCTCCTACTGGTGTCTGAGCACTCGTTTGGTATATTACTTGCTCACCGTTTTTAAACTTATGATAAGTTGAAAAACCTATACTTGACTGAGATGCTCCAATGGAAACTAAATTTGAAGCGATTTCTGAATTAAATGTTATAATATGAGATTCTAACTTTGTATGTGCCTTTGCTTCTGCACCTACTCCATTTCCTCCAGTAATTGTTATTTCTGGATCCTCTTGGTAATCAAACCCACTATCGATTATATTAATTTTTTGCAGACTGCCGATAACAGCACAATGTGCAGTAACACCAATTCCAGATCGATCTGAAATATTTACATTTGGGGGAGAGATAATATCATAATTTGAACCAGGAGAAACTACATTGATTTCATTTATTTGTCCGTAATATAAAACATTTGAAGACTTATAATTTAAAATTTCTACGCCATTAACTAGGATTCCAGTTTTTCCAGGAACAGTCTCATATACTTCTCCACTAATTTCTGGGTTTTTAATTTCTCTTAATAAATTTTGAGATGTTAAAGTCTTCCCATAAAAATTATAAGGGCAAATTGTATTATTTGTCACTATAACTTGATTGACGAGAGTTACAAATATTGAATTGTCAATATCTGATCTACTTCTTGACAATTTTACTTGATTTGCATTAATTCTTTTAACAAAGTACAATCCTTCATCAAATAGTGATGTTCCGTTGGTAATATAACTTGTAGTAATTCCAGTAAATATGTTAGTGTCTGATACTGTTACTTTTTCTGGAGCATAATAAATTTCATCTCCAGTATAGAATCCATGATCATTCAGAGATGTAATTGTAAATGTGTCACCAACAAAAGTTCCCGAAAAAGTAATTGTACCATCATTAACTTGTAAATTAGATCTATCAAAAAATGGCAGTGATGGTGAAGCAACTAAGGCTTTATCATCTTGAATATATGTGTTCTGTACATTTGAATTAAAAACACCTACACTTGAGAAATTATCTGCATTAGTCTTTGATAAAATTCTTTTTGCAGTGTATTTTTTTAAATCCGAAACACTAATTGCAGAAGTTAGATTAACTACAATTTTTTTGTCGCTTCTTACATCAGTAACAGTACCTTCAACTGTAATATTTGATTCATCAGTTACATTTATAGAATCATTTATGTAAAAAATATGATTCTTATCAAGAGATAGTTCATAAATTCTATTTGTACTATTGACAACTGACACACTCTCAACTTCATATGAAGTTGCAATATTGAGAATCCAATTTTTAAATTTTATATCGTTACTTTTTTTTCCAAGACAATCAATATCTACACTATCCCCATTAGTATAAAAATAGGATTTTGGATCTAATTTTAAAGAGTTTATAACAGAAGAAATTCTTACAGAAACTTCCGTTCCAAATCCAGTAACAGCAGATGCATATGTGTTTATTCCAATATAGGAAGAATCTGCAATATTGGAATTTACATTAGTACAATTTATAAATTGATTATTTGTTTTGGATGTATAAGATACGATTCCTGTAATAGAATTTCCATAGTCAACATACAACTCTCCTTCATATGGAAATCCAATTGTAGAGTCAACGTCTATTGTAGTTGTACCAGTGGAAACATTACCAATTACTTTTGTTTTGGGGTGTACTGAAAAATTACCATAAATTGCACCACTATAATTAATATCTCTATTATATCCACCATCAATTTTTAATTTATAATAATCCGAATTATCATCTGTTGAAATTTTTTCAACAGATGCTACTGGACCATATCCAGAACTAATATTATTATATTCTTTTTGGAAAAGAGTTAGATTTGTTAAATCATATGGATTTCCAGAAACACTTTCTACAACAAAATCATTAGTAATTTTATAGTTGGAATCAGAAACTTTTAATAAGTGATCTCTGGGCCGTATAATTTCTACTTTTTCATTATAAAGTGCATTGAAAAGAATTTGGAAAGATTTATCTGTTCCTTTACTGTTGTAAAAATCTTTAACTTGCTTTAAAAAAATATTTTCATTTAAATCTGATGTCAGATCTCTATTTTCAAATCCTGGAGATAATTGTACTTTTGTCTTTAATAAAAACTTTTTAAGAAATAAATCGCTTAAATTGATTATTGTCGATCCAGAATCATGATTATCTGATTCAGTAGAAGAAAATTCTAATTCAGTACCTAAAGATGTAATTCCAGAAAAACCTCTTACACAACCAGTAAACGAATTTATGGTTTTTCCAGTGTAAGTGATAATTTCATTATCAATTTGAAACAATCCATAAGAATTTGGATATTCGGTAGTTCCTATAGGGTTCTTGGATAAATCAACTTCAATAGTTGTATCGTCAAATTCAATACTTGAATACAAATACAAAGAGTCAGTCTCATGGGTTGACTCATCAAGTTTTATATAACTATCAATATTTTGAATAAGATCAATTGGTGCCCCTTTAAATTCTTGAGCTAGATAATATTGAGATAAAAACTCAGCAACTAATGGAAATTCCTCCCTCACATATGAAGGAAGTTGGTTATTGACTATGGTGGCGAATTGGATTCTTTTATCTGACATTTTTATGGTCTTACTAAATTCCCGTTGCTGTAGCTAGAAGTTACGTTATAATTTGATGCGGATGGATCTAATCCAGAAGATATATTATCAATAACCATATCAAACGTACTACTACTAATATCTAGTTGCAAATAAAGATCCTGTACTCCGATGACATCATTTGATTTTGGGCATGCAGAAATTTCTAAGACTGTTTGACCATTCTTAAGTTTTCCTGATATAATATTAATTGGATTTAATGTTATCACTCCTTTTTTATAATCAATCGTACCAACATTTCTTTTTACTATTGTTGGAGTTGGAGAATTCACACTTGGTACAGTAAATAAGAATATAGATCCTCTTTCTTTATTTGTATTTGGAACATCAGAAAGATAAACATCATTATTAATGTCAGAAACTCTAAATGCACTTGACTTAATATTATATCCATTGGCACTCTTAATATAAAATTCATTACCAAATCCAATTTGATATTCTGCAAAAGAATTTAATACTACTCTCAGATCTCTTCTGATTTCAACTGTTGTTATATTAGAGGTAATTGATGCATCACTATCGTCAATTGTTTTTAAGAATTTACTATACTTAAATCTAGCACCATACTTATTTAACTCTGACGATTCTGAGTATTTTGTCGTATTATTTTGAACTAAACTTGAAACATAATCTGCATTTGGTGCTAAATTTGTATTGTAGTAAATATTTGACTTTATTTCCACATACAAATACTTCAAGTCAAGAATTTCAGGAACAATACCTGCAACTGCATACTTCTTAAGTTTTAATTTTATGTTTTCTTTGATGAGATTTGGTAAAAAGTCTCCAAATCTTGGTTTGATGCTAATAAAAACCTTTCCGTACTGTGGTGGAACTAATTCCTCTCCACCAAAAACTGAAATAGACTCAGTTTCAGAATAAATTTTACTGGGAATTAAAGTTTCATAATCATTTGAGGTTAATGCCCTATTTTGTGATGAATATATTTTAGGAGCAAATTTTCTAATGGATTCTACATCTTCAATTTCTTCTCCACCAGAAGAAATTGTTTCAGCAGTAAGTAAAGAAATTCCTGAAGTAACTGAATATGTTATACCATTTCTTGTATATGATAAAATTCCATTATATGCAAATTGACTTATTCCATTTGCACTATCACCAGTGCTAATAATATATGATGCAGTAATATAATTACTTTCTTCTAATTTTTTACCAAAAACTCCATCTCCAAAAAATATTTCATATCTTTCGTCACTAATTTCTTGCAAATAAAATACATTTGATGTAGAATCAATGTCTAGGATGTTATCCTGATACGAATATTTTACAGATGAAGTTGCAAATTCATTATTTTTTACAGAAACTCTAATTGTTTGTGTATCAATTCCAATATTATCTAAAATAAACTTCTGATTTGGATTTGAAGAAGAATATGTGAAGTTTGAATTAATAAGACTACCTTCATAAACGGTAATTTCATTAAATGAAGCAATCCCATCAATAACTGGAACTGTAATATCTTCTATAATTGAAAAAACGAAAGAATCAGATCCAAAAGAGCTCTGTGAAGAGCACACTGGTCCCTTTTTTAATGTTAATGTTGAAGGTGCAGGAGTAATTCCCTCTACATTAACAAAGAAACTTACTACTGAACTTGATGCAGTCCTTGATCTAGGTACATATCCAATATTTCTTGCAAGTGCTACTACATTTTCTCTCAAAGTAGCACTATCAATGAACACTTCATTTGCGACCATGTTCGCATTATATGAAGTGATGTATGTATTGTATGCCAATACATCAATTATAGACGAGAGATTCGATCCCTCAAAGTCATAATCGGTAAAATTTGAGTTAGATCTTAAATAATCTTTAAGAGTTGTTTTAATCTGGTCAAAATCCAGATTTGCGAAGTTAACTAATGGCATTTACCTTGTTGGTTGCAATACAAATTCTAATTGTTGAGGAAGAATATCAGCACCCAATACGCTATAAATGATTGTCACATCAAAAGACGCATTATCTACATCTGGGTATGCTTTAACACTTATTAATTCCACTCTTGGTTCATAATTTTCAATTGATGTTTTAATTTCTTCCTGAATTAAAGAGGCACTAATGTCATCGATGTTCTCAAAAAGTGATCTAGTCACATCTGAACCAAAATTTTGATCGAAAAACTTTTCTCCAGGGAGAGTGAAGATGATATTTCTTATAGAACGCGCAATTGCATTCTCATTTTTAATACCAATAATGTCATTATTCAGAGGATTACTCTGAAATGACATACTGATATCTTTGAAACCCTGGCTTACCCTCTCTAAAGGCATTTATTAATACAATTCTACCTTATTTAGACTAGTTTTCTATATTCTCTCTCAAAAATAAATCAGTCTCTATATTATGGTCACTTCTCTTTGGAGTCATATCATCATTATTGATCTCACGAAGCATTCTACCTTCGTTTGTGTTCTTTGGAGTAGACCAATAATCAGTGATTAAACTTGTTGTACCCCATGCTTTATACATGTATTCGGAGTTTCTATCTGGATTTGTCATTTTTATTCCTTATTGATTAGTTTTTGAAGGTTGTGTTTTGATTTATGTGTTAGTCATCACTGACTTCACGTTCCTGAGCAGTTTTCCAGAAGTATTCATCCTCTCTACCCATACCAAGTCGTTTAAATCCATTTTCAACTTGATAAAATTCAGTCGAAACTTTGAAATCTGGCATTAATGGATCAACAGGTGTTAAACTATTGTCAAAAATACGTAAACGATTATTTGGATAAAGTGCATACTGCCCATTATCTAGTTCGATTAGGTTATGTGACTTGTGTTCAGCTGGATTCTCACTCGTTGCATAGTCAATCATATCACAATCTTGATGATAATTGTCTATCGTACAAATATAAGTACCCTTTTGAATACTATGATCGCGAGTATAGCATTCATAATCCATTGAACCAATGAATTGCTTATGAATTGATACCACTCCATAATCCATACAATTCCAGAATTGTAGGTTGGGTAGATCCATATCGGGTGAAGGTGTCTTAGGACTGCTTACAAAGGCACTGATAGGCAGTTTATCGTACATTGCAGCATACTCTGGTAAGTACGTCTCAAAATAAAAAGCACGCCCAGGAATCGATTTACACGATACCCAGACGCCCTTTACAAATTCACCATGACCAGACTGATGATCAGTTAAATATTCTTTCCTTACCCATACTTCAACAGAAGGTAAGTTACAAATAAGAGTTGCCATTATGAATTAATATATCTTCACCTATTTACCCTGACCACGATATCTCTTCTTTTTGCTATTACGTGATGTTGCTGAAATTAATGTGTTGACTGATCTTCCCTGACGAGTCTTCTTCGGCTTTCCGGGTACATAATTACCACCTTTCATCATTGCCATAACCTAATTCTCCTTTACTTTGATTTCAATTAAACTTGGATCTATAGATCCTCCCGAGTAAAAACGCTCCGAAAGATCTTGCATCTTCTCACTACATTCTTCTATAGTGAGATCTTTATGCATAATATTATTCTGATAAACAATATTATAATATTTCATTAGATGACACGAGTCTTTTCATGACCCACACGAATTCTTGGATCACACCAAATATCATACCCTGCTTCAATAGCATCTAAACAGAATGATACATCCTCTCCACACATATCTTGTACAGCACCAGATTCAAATACTTGCATCTTTGGTGCAAACCATGGATACTCTAAATTCTCAAAGACTCCCTTCTTAATCAATACCCATCCAAAACCTGTGTAATCAACAGTGAATGGTTTCTTTCTTTTCTGAATGGAATCAACAGTTTCGTGATTCATTACTCCACCATTCTTCCTGAAATCATCCTCCTCTAACCAGTGTGCAACAGAGGTGGTTCTTCCATCCTCAGTGGCATACCATCCACCAACTACTTCCTTCTCATTGCCTTCGGCATCTAATGCAAGATCACATAATTGCCAAAACTTCTGTGTGTCAAAGACAATATCACTGTCAATCCACAGTTGATAATCATACTCTAATTTACCATCCCATGGAATTTGCTTTGGTCCCCTTAATACATTCGCACCTAATACCTTACATCGTGCAAAGTTAACCATTGATGAATAATCTTGACTGATCTGAATACTCATCCCATTTTGTACAAGATCAAAGCACAGTTGTACAAAGTTCTTTAGAAATGTAAATGAACATCCCCTACCAGGAAGACAAAATACAATCCTCTTTCCTTTCATTCTTTCTTTGATTGCATCAATGTCCCATTCAGGTTCTTGTCCCTTCTTTGGTGGTGCAGCTTTAACAGTAAATCCTTTTGCCATTTGATTAATTAGGTTTCAGTTCAATTCTATCAGTGTATGTATAGTATGTCAATAAGAATGCTCTTCTGACATATGTTGGGTTATTTCTACTTCCTCATACGTTAAATCCTCAAAAGTATAATCAGTCTCCATAAGACCAACCATCCCTTTGAGGGTATTCCATACTTTATTAAATTGTCTCTGACTTAAATTATAATATAAACATTCCTTCTTTGCATATATGTGATAAACCTTTGTAGGTGTCATTTTATCTCCGGTAATTTTTTTTGTCTTTTCTATTGTATAATCGCATTATATATCAGTGCTATCAAAATCCCTAGGGGGACTAATACAATTTTACCCATTGTCTTTGGATACCTGATTATCCAGCCTGCGAAAATAACCTTCCAGAAATTCCAATATGGTGCGCGTTTTTTTATCTTCAAAGGATTAATTATATTCTCGGAAAATTTTTTTGGTTTCGATATTTATAGATCGATTTGTCACCTCTGTAGGTTAGGGTAGTATGCGATTTTTATATACACAACGCCCCCCATAAAACACTGCTGTTAAATGTATAATAGCACGAAGGTTAACTGTTGTCAACCCCCATGCTACTAAGTATCACATTCAGAACAGAATCTCTGCAATCTCATTCACATCTTGCTCACTGGCAATATCAGCAGCAATAACATCTAGGATCGATAAGATATCGTTGCCAGTGTTACCAACCTTGAGCATACCAAGTGCAGTTTCAAGAGACATAATAAAGAAGAAAAGTGTTAGTTAGTGATGGTGAGTTTAATGACATCACCAGGTCAAAGTAGTCGCGCTAGATCAATACTGGTCGCTGCGACGACCTGACAGACAGCAGCGATATTGTGTGTCTGTTGCTTGTAACTTAGTGCGTCTCTTATTACCTTGAAGACGAACACCAAACAATGACCTTTTAGGTCCTCTTTGAGGATTTAAACGTGTCACCTTAACATCGCCACGAATTTCTGCGATGAGCAGATCTAACGGAGTTGATGCTGCAATGTCAGAAATAGTCATGGGGTGAATCGTTCTCTCACTACTAGTACGCTTTAGAGGTGAGTAATATTATTCTTACACAGATTACCAACGATCAGGATTACTTAGATCCTCTACGTAGCTGTCAATCACCTTCTCAGATCCTTCTAATGTGAATAACTCTTCCCAGTTAATCTGATGCGGATCAAAATCATTCATAACCTCTAAATCCAACGTGATGCGATAACGTTGTTTCTGTGCCTGACTGATAGCGACTGACATGATTGGTGTCCTGTGGTGATGACTTTACTACTATAGAATGCCTGAGGAATATTGTCAATCTTCTAAGGGTTATTTATAAAAAAGTCTTATATTTTACAAATGTCAAGTCCCGGAAATACTTATGACCGATCGGTTGACATTTCTGCGCGTGTGTGATAGAGTGCTCGCTTAGATAACAACAACTAGAGACATTTAATTAATGATCTAAATGATCAACTAGAGACATTTAAATCATCACAAGTACAAGACTCAGAGACATCAAAACCACTCAATATGAGAGTAATGGATACTATCCTGAGAACGTTCTCAATAATAGTATAAAAAAGCAAAGTATATTTATAATACCATTTAAAAACGTTTTTTAATGAATAAGTGTATTAATTGATACAAAAAAGAGAGGAATGACCCTCTCTATGTCTTATTCAGTTATATGGACTAAGTGATCAATAGAGGGCCTCAATTGCTTCAAGGATGAGAAGAATATCATTACCATTCTGTGCAGATTCAAGAGCAAGGAAGAGATCAGAATTAGACATTTAAAAGTGTTAGTTAGTGGGTGTATTCGGTGGGTTTAGAGTCATCACCAGGACTATAGGATCTAGAGTATAATTAAGATCAAAACGATTGAATAGAAACGAGCATAGATTGATGCCCACTCTTTCTTAGTCTTAACCATCATGAGAAGATATAACCATTAGTGAATGTTTCGTTCTTGTATACATTCTTTCCATTAATTGCACCAACGAAGAGTCTTACATACCATTGAAAGTTCTTCTGAAATACTCCTTCTCCTCTCTCACAGAACTCAGAACAGAGTGCATTAAGTCTGGATTTAGTTGTATTAGACTGATAACCACCATCATAGATTGTCATCGAATCATCAGAAACTTCTGCAATCTTGTTACCATGAAGACGAACGATTGAGATTCCTGTCTCTTCATTAAAGTGAACTGTTGTATTAGCATTAGACCAGTTTTGATTTGACTGGATTGCTTGGCACATTTGGGATTCGATTTTACGCATGAGTTGTGAAGAGTTGATGTTAATGAAGAGTGTAGTTTTTACTTAACCATGAAATCCTAACTCCTCCCAATCCCATTTTACTCCATTTGGTGAACATTCAGGAAGGTTCATAGATTTACAATAGTTAACTGCTGCTTCTTGAGTTGAGAAGATTTTAGCAGCACTATTGCCTCTTAACATAATTGTTTCACGAATGCTGTCAGAGTTAGTGAAGAAAGGGAAAGTGATAAAAGCAGAAGTCATAATCGGGGTTGAGTGGTGTCTATACTATAGGTACAGTTTAGAGGTGAGTAACTTTATTTTTATCTAATTCGTTTTATTGCATTATATTTTCAATTGAATCTTTTCTCTCTTCTAATAGTTCAATCATATTACTATCTAATATATCGATCATGAGATTAGCACCAAGAATAGTAAACAATGCAAGAAAGAAGATTCTCATGAGATGACAGGAATAGAGGTGATTGATTTAACCTTACGTGTATCAAGTTCACGTGCTTCATGATAGATCTTACAATTCAGTTTATATGAATTGATTGGTTTAATGTTGCTCTTGCGATTAAACTTAGCAACAGATCCATCTTTAAACTTAACCTCAATATTGTATAACATATCAATCAGTACCACCAAACATTTGATCAAAGAGTGACTGTCCTGATCGTTCATCATTATCCATTCTTTGTGACTCGCGAAGATTAGCAAGAAAGTTGATTTGTGCCTGAATATCTTCTACTTCGTTCTGTAACTTCTCCTTCCTATAGTTCAAATCCATGATAGACTTGTTGATCTCGATTGTGTTCATTTTGTGAATAGTGAGAGAATTGAGTGTGTTCATATCTTATTTTGTTGCAGCAAACAGATGAAAGATTTTGCTCTGAATATCATTGGCGATCTCAGATTCAGTATCGCCATAATCAGAAAAATCACTCATTGCGCTGCTGATTGCTTCCCATTCTGTTTCAGTAAAGAATTCGGAGATAGAGCGAAGATCAGTGGTTGTTTTGTTCATGTGTTAATTATTGCAGATTTGAGGGTGGATTGCAACCGGTCTTGTGCCGGTTCTCCAACTGGTTTTCTGATCAGAGTTCTTCCATCATTTCGTCAAGTTCAACTAAATTAAGATTAACATCATCCCATTTTACTCCATCTAAAGTTGTTGCTCCTTCTTCAAAATTACGGCGAACAAAATCTTGATAAGAATAAGAACGACGTGCTAAGTTATACAAACCCTCATCATTACCAATCCATAAAGCAACATTCCAAGTCTCATAATTTTCCCAACCGTTGTAAGTTGTGTCTTCCATTGTGGTTTGAAAAGTTGAGTTAGTCATGGTTGCTGTGTTCATTTTGAGTTTGTTTGGTCTCTATACTATGGATACAGTTTAGAGGTGAGTAATATTATTCTTATCTAATTTACATACCATTCATATACTCATGTAGTTCCTGAAGATATTGCTCTTCAGTCTCAAATGAACGGCCATGAATCACACCTGGAAACGTTTTCTTTTGAAACATTGTTGATGCGACTTCGCAGTCTTGTTGATCATAACCCATCTCGACTAGGTTGTTCACGTATGGATTGTTTGAAGGTGTTCTCATACTACAGGGACACTTTAGAGGTGAGTAACTTTATTCTTTAAAATACGTTGGTCCATCGTTCATGTTGAATTGCAGTAATACGGCCCTCTGCTAACATTTTATCGCATACATCACAAAAGATGAAGAATTTCTCATTTCTATTCAATGTATGACTTTGTGCTGTAGTCTTGATTACGTTGAGAAGATTAATCTTGAGCATGATGTTAGTTAGTGACGTAAGTTTGTGCGATTGCATCAGTCTTAAACTTTCTGCATAGTTTAAACAGCAGTTTTAAATCATCCTTAATCACATATCGAAACGAAGATGATTCGATGACAAAGTTACCATCTTCCAACCATACTTGTGGGAGTTGTTTCTTGTAGATTGGGAAATCAGTTGGCATAATTCAGGAATCGAGGAGAATAACTTCGTAAGATGTAAAGTCGGGATAGCACTTTTCTACCCATTTTGATAACTTATTGTTCTGTGATTTGATTCCTCTATGTGTTGTTGGACGTGTGGGCATTGTCTTTAAAAAAGATGTAAATCCTCCCTCTTCTGTAACTTGAATGGAATAAGTTGCAACCGTAGTTTGCATCTGTGTTTGTGATTGAAGTTCGTGAAGATAAGTCTTAATTAGTGACATAATCACCAGCGAGTTTGAATCAGTGCAGAGTTAAAGAGTTGTGGTTCTGTGTGCATATCAGTCACCTCATAGTTGTAACCCTCAACACGACTATTAACTTCTTTCTCAAATGATTCTTTGTTGATGTAGGACTTAGATTGCATTTTGTCGCAAAATGTGACGGTCTTATACATTAGGCGCTCGCTGATAGTTCCATCAGAATACTTGACGGGATAGAAGTCAACAACCATGTGAGCGCCGTTTGCTGTGAGTTGCATGAAGAGAAGTGATACTTACAATACTATGACAGTTTAGAGGTGAGTAATATTATACTCACCATAATTAACGAATATAAAGAAAACTACCGAAACGATCACAGATCTCAGGATATTCTGAGAGTTGATCAATTTGAAATCTAACACCCTTTGCAGGTGCTTTTAAATTGGCAGGTTTATAACATTCTCCAGTTTTTCGATCAACAAACATCCAAATAGTTCCACCACTATGTGGATTATATTCCCCATTCTTTCCTGTTACATCACATGCTTTAATTGAAATATATTTACGACCAGGGAAAATGAACAATTTACGCCAAAATGTAGATTCTGATTCAATTGCATCAACATACCAACTATTGTTCAATGTTTCTACAAGAGATTCAGTTAAGAATTCTGATCTAGTTTGAGTAAGCATGATCATTTAAGAATGGAGAGAAAAAATACTTAAGGCCTTGGGTTGACACCTATCACTTTTGCTTTAGGATTACGTGCTATTGCTGTTTCTCTTGCATCTTCATAATTTGCTGCCTGAACATCTTCAGTGAAGACTTTGCCAGCAACATACAACTTGACTTCGTATTTCATGATGTTAGATAGTGAGGTGAATGTTGGATCAGAAAGGGTTAGACCATGACTCATATTTTTTCATGGTGATGTAACCCTCACGGCAAAGTTCATCAGTAAAGTATGACCATTCTTCGCGCTTTGCAATAGAATCACCACGAAGGCGAGGATTCTCCAGCGTTGAGACTTTCCAATTGTAACGGAATTGCTCTAGTGCTTGTGCTTTAGTGATGGTTCGCATCGGTTGAATTCCTTTAACTCTTTAATAATACACGATTTTGATGCCCTGTGGGAGAATGGTGGACACCTTACCAACTGTCACCCATGGTTCTCCATAAACTCATCGAGAGTATAATATTCTCCGGTTGATGTTTCTTTAATTAAATCTTCCAATGAATAACATTCTAACTTCAATTGATATTCTTCTACTGTATCATCTACTTCGGGGTCAAAGTCATCATGAATTAGATAATCATATTCATGAATCAGTGCATCGATTAATTGTTGTTTAGTGTACTTTTTATCAGACATTTGCGAATCTCCCATTGTTGAAGTTTGCATGTGAGAATTGTTCACGATTGACGAGTTTGAACATACCAAACTCATTGGTCTTGACATAACCCTCGCCACCACATTGTTGCTCACCAATGTATGCACTAGGTCCATTATTACGCATCAAAAACAACATGTCATCTTTGATAGACTTGATCAAGAACCAGTAACTAATGAGAAGAGAGTTGCTGAATGTTTCAGGTGAAACTTCACGACCTTCACGAATACAAGCATTCAATTCTTTCTTGAGATTGTTTGCATCGAGTTCATCAGTAAATGTTACTAACTGGGCCATCTGTCGCGCAAAACCAACAATCTCATCAAAATCTTCATCGACTTGCCAACACTCAGGTTGAACAAACTTACAAGACTCAGTATCATCGAATGTTGGAAAAACATCGCCATCACTTACAACAAATGCATCCTTAAGTTCACCTGTGTTTGTTGCATAGAATGTATGTGGTGCAATGATGATATTCTGATGAATGATTTCATCGAAAACATACGTTATCGTGTTAGGTGTATAAGTATCATCGCCACCAAAACCAATAAAATCGCATTGTATAATACCGGAGAAAGAAGGGAGGCAATCAAAACAATGATGCAGAATTTCAGCAACTGCCCCAGTGTGATTTTGCTCAATTTCTTGATGACTTTCATTGATTTTGATTTTAACTTTGTTGAATACTGATTTTGTTCCCACAAAGAAGTTACCTGTTGCAGGATTCGTACCCCAAACGATTGCAGGCGCACCATCAATTTTTGCAGAGATTTGACCATTGGAAAGGAACCAATCAAGGATAGAAAGATCACCAGTCAGAATTGAATCTTCGGGATGTTCAAGGTGTGTGTTCTTCATACCATTAAGACAGTTTAGAGGTGAGTAACAATATTAGATTGGAAGTTTGCCAACTGATTTACCTTTACTGTGCTTTTCAATAAATTTTAATGCAGATGCACGATTACGACAAACTTTAAGAATTTTTGCTTGATGAATAATTGCCAATTTTGTACTGCTTCCAGCAACAGGAACAGCAGCATACATCTTAGGATCTTCATATTTACCTATAATAAATCCCATCTCTCCACATTTGGGATTTAGAATTGTGCTATTGTTTGATACAACTTTCATCGACGGATCTCACTGATTGCTGGCATACCCTGATTAAACACAACATCAACAACTGCCTGAACTTTCTTGGCAGTACTGATACCAACTCTATCATAAGTTGGGATGCAAACTAAACCAAATGTCTTCTCACTTCCACCCAAACGAATCACACGACCAATCGACTGACTGATACCAATGTAATCCATATTACGCATGAAGATAACAGCCTCAAGTCCATTGACGTTGATACCCTCAGACAGAATGCTATGGTGAAGGACAACAAATTTCTTGGTCTTGTCCTTTCCCCAAGTGTTCAAAGTGTCAAAGAATACGTCACGATTGACTTTCTTACCATCAATGATTGCACCTGTCTTCGATGTGATCGTCATCCAAGAATAACCACGTTCAGCAAGTTGCAAGCAGAAATCTGAATGAGTAAGAAGATTGATGATTTGCTTTGTTGTACGAGCACAGATCAAAACTTTTTTAAGATTACTAGATCCATCAATCAAACCATCAATTACATCTACACTTTTACAATTGTCAAGAGTTTCAATCAAGTTGTCACAATCATCAGCAAACATTACCTTGCGACCTTTAACCATAGGCAATTGCTTGACTACAACTTTAGGAGGGAGAATGTAACCCTGTTTAACCAACTCAGGAGCAGGAACATTACATAGAACCTGTCCATAAACATTTGTCCAGTTCATTCCTGGTTTGTTAATAGCAAGCGAATGTTTGGGGGTTGCAGTAAAGAAGTAACAACGCTCTGAGACATCGCTAAAATGCTCTGTAGCAGGGAAGAAGTTACGTTGGACGCTATTATGTGCCTCATCGAAGTATATGTTGTTCACCTCAATATCTGACTCCATTACACGATGGAGTGAATGATATGTAGTAAAGATGATAACATTCTCACCTGCTGTACGTGCAACATTAGCAAACACATGAATGTTATCTGCTTTTGTTGTAGAATAGTGGTCTGTTTCACCACTATGAACGTGCATGATGTGAGTATTGGTTGTATCAATCAACTCAAGAAATTCACTGCACAGTTGTTCAGCTAGTAAAATACGTGGAGCAACAACAACTGTCGTCATTCCGTTGGTGATGTGCTTACAATTCTCAGCAACATCCTGAATCATACAGATAGTTTTGCCACCACCTGTAGGTACAATGATTTGACCCTTATCATAGGTGAGCATACTGTTAAGAATGCGTTTCTGATGCGGACGAAGAGTCAGAGTCATTCGTGTTTCATTCATATAAGTACAATACACAAAAAAACCACCCCTGTCAAGCAGAGGTGGACAGTTTAGGTTACTGGCACATCAGGGAGTGACTTTGACTCCAACTTCTTTCAAAATTTCAGGGAAAATTTGCATCTTCATCTCGTTGTTTTTGGCACCAAGTCCACCACATGCCCACACATAGTTGTTACCATCATCATTGATCAATGAAGAGTCTTTGTATACCTCTTCATGTGCAATTACAGCAGCACAGGCCTCTTCATATGTTTCAACTCCGTTGATCATCATCCAGAAAAGATTCATGGCAGTGCTACCACGAGACAGGACTTTTACCTTGTCGGTCTTATCACCGAAAGTAAAATCATCATCGGCAATCATTGTAGTAATGTAATCAGAGAGTTCGATGAAAGTTTCAAAGAAAAATTGTTGATCAATATCAGTGATGTCACTCTTGTAGAGTCGGTTCATTGAACCTTGACCAACACCTTTAATGTTGTTAGCAGCACAATTGATTGCAAAATCCAGAGATTGAACAATCCACTCATCACCTTTCAGTCGAAACTTATAGTTAGGTCCGAATATTGTGATCAGGAGTGATGCAATCTCCTTGCGAATTTGGCGAGTCCAACCAGCCCACTGTGTGTCCATAGCATTACGCTTCTCCTGATTATTCAAGGGAACGCCGCTATTCACATTAGTAAAAACGTCAGACAGACCAGTGTAATCAATCTGAACATATTCGCTGATAATCAACTGGCGGTCGCGAATCACCTTCTGCACAAGTTTAGGCAGTTTGGAGAATACGTTGTTGTGTGATCCAACAACAAGAGTCAGAATGTCATCTTCGATGACATAATTGTAAGTTCCTCGGGGGATCTGATACTCATCATTCATCAATGCAGTGAGGAACTTAAAGCGATTATTTCCATCAAGAATAATATACTCAATGAACTGATGAGAAAGTTCTACCAAGAACTTATATGCACGGTCAGTAGGTGCAAGTTTCTCTAGTTTCTTGATAGCGAGTTCAACATCTACGACGACAAAGTTTCCTTCCAGTCGATTCATCATGAGAGACTGAAAATAGTTTTTGCGTTCATCTTTTCCCCATGCTTCGGGGCGTTGAAACTCTTCGGGTGCGTGAAAATACTGATAGTTTACAACCGTGTCTTTCAATGAGCGCACTTTAGGCTCATGCTTGACAGGGAAAACGTGAGAATAAGACATTAATTTTTTTGTAAGTGATTTAATATACAGGCAGTGATAACACTTGATCAACACAAATCCTGAGATTTGAGCATTGCTTTACCGGTATGAGATCAGTTTAACAACTTTTTAAGTGGTTGTCAATCACTTGTTACAAAAATTAAGACATTCTTTTGTTCACTCTTCCTAAAATTTTCATCTTACCTTTCTTATCAGGTTGCTGACCAGTTGCTTTTACATATTTGTCAGTTTCTTGCTTCTTCATAATACCTTTCAACATTCTTTCACCTTCACCTCTAATCTTGTCACGTTCTTCTCTAGTTTTACCAGATGCTTTCTGTGGTTTATAGTTAGGTGATACAGTTTCTTTCTTCTTTTTAGTTAAAAGTTGTGATGCAGTTGGTGTTGGTTTCTTTTCTGGTGTCGATGATCCAGTTTTCTTTGCTGCTGCTCTTGCTTGTGCTGCTTTTTTCCTCTCTGCTTTTACTTTATCAGCATATGATTGTTTAACTTCAGCAGAACCTCTTTCTTTTTCTGGTTGTTGTACTCTTGTAGATGCTTGTTTTTGTTGACCAATATCTTTTCTGTCTTTATATGTTTTTGCAGGAACCATTTTACCACCACCTGCTGCCTTCATTCTACGTTTTTCAGGTTCACTTTTTTTTCTATTTGCACCAACTCTTCCACCATCTCCCTGTTTACGAATCTGAGAAGATCCCATTACATCGGCATCATAAGCTTCATTAATAAATTGTGAGAAAGTTTTCATGTTGATAGGAACAATTTCCTTTTTTATTTATTAAAAATTCCCCACTACTTAAAGTGGGGAATAATTACATCAACTATCTTCTGGTTCTTGCTCTTTTGGTTTGTTTACTTTAGGACCAACCTGAACACGTTTAGTTTCATAGAAAAAATTAACTCTTTCACGACGTGTTTGCATCAGTAGATCAAACTTTTCTTGTTGATCTTTAGTGAATCGAAAATCTTGACGACGCCAAGTATCACGAAGATCGCGAATGTGTGACAGGACGTTGACAGTATCAGTTGGAAAGTTCATGATCAAACAGTGTAATCTTTTTGGTTAAATTCGTCGCATTTGACATTCATTTCTGAGTCATTCTCTTCGAGTTCTGTAATGTCGAAGATTTCTCCTGGCATGTCCTGAATTTCGCTCCAAAGGTCGTCCATTTTTGTTTTTGTTTGTGTGATGTGTGTGGAGTTTATCATCAGCAGTAGAGTTGCCAACTGACTCACTTAGGAGTGATGAATGGGTATCCTGTTCCCCTCCACTCTTTTAATATACAGGGTTTTGGTGGTTTGTGGGAGATTAGTGGACAGTTATTGTGGTGTCCACTGCACGTAATGTTTTCTTTACATGTTGTTCCCAGAATAGTGCATCTTCAATTCTTAAAAAACTTGCACTATGCTTTGCAAATCCTTTTTTCTTCGGTTTTAGGTAGTTTACTCGGTAAATCATTCCAGTGCCTTAATACTCCAGAAACAATAAAAAAATTAGTAGTGAGAAGACTGACAAATATGATGCTGCGAATGATAGCAACATAATTGTCATAAGGTTTTGTTTTATCATCACTAAAACTCCCTAATGTATACTTCCATATCATCCACAGTTTCAGCATAACGATTCTTTCTTGTATAAACGTATTCTAATTCTTTCCATTGTTTTGGAAAGCATAATAAGAGTGTGTGAATATATTTGTGTCGTTGAATTTTTGTGTATTCACAGTTTGGTTTTGGTTTAATACCAGTTTCAATAGTAATGTAAAGTTTATCACAAAAATATACCCAACCCTCAACGTTTACATGATCTGTCTTCCATCGAACATAGTCATCAACTTGAGGAATATATCTCATAGGAAAGCAGACATTAAAGGGTTTAATTTTAAAGACATTGCAGTATATGGAGTAGTGTTACATATATCTACCTGAGTTCCACACTTGGTGGAATTAATAGGTGACAAATAGCATCGTTTTTTTGTGTTGTAGAAACCCCAAATTGTGCTAACAGGATCACTACTATAAGAGTAAGTTGCGTGATGCAAAAGCCAAATAGAAACCACATTTCGCTTGAACTCGCGAACATAGTAGGAATATCCTTTTGGTTCTTCATGAATAAAATCAGGAGGAAGTTCTAAATTCATTTCTCACGAACAATACGCAAACGATCTGGACTCAAACCTTCATTTAAAAGTTCATCATAACGATTTTTTGCCTGTTCTTGAGTTAGTCCTACATCATCACATTCAACAAGTGTCCAACCAGATGTTTCAAGTTCTTCAATTCGATAAAGTTTTTCCATAGTCTTAAGTGGTAAATTCTTCTACAATTTTAGATTCAAGTTGTTCTGCAAGTGCATATGTTCGTGAATTGAGAATATTTTCACGAAGATTAGAGTAGAATTTTTGATTAAAATCTCCCTCATCTGCACCTGTAATGAGATCAAAACACTCATTATCATTTTCTGCAATTACATTCCAGAGACCACCATATTCACTGGATGGAAAAGGGATGTAATGATCTACAATGTAGAAAAATTTTTGTTTCATTGTTTTGAATAGATTACTCTCTAATTATATCAGGAACAAAAGAACTCTGCAAGGTAGTAATCAACAGTAATTTCAAGTTCTTCTGCTTCCTTTTCAATTTGAATCCAGAAATCTTCAGCAAGTTCTTCATACATAATGCTTTCTTGATTTGTCATCATGCAGTTGATGCGTCGTTACACTATAAAAACACTTTAAAGGTGAGTAACATTATTATCTGGATTTTTCCACTTCTCTTCTTTCCATTTAACATTCAACTTCTTGTCAAATGTCATCAAGAACCTATGCTTTTGACTTCTCTTTCTGTATTCTCCTTTCAAACCTTTACCACCACCTCTTGATTTCTTAGTATAAGTTCCATCATCATTTAATATCCAAAAATCAGCAACATTTGCAGATGTCATACCATAGTATTTGAAATTAGATGCGGCATAGATTACACCTTTGTGAAACTTTCCATCAGCATAAGAAAGAATGGCCCTAACATCAACGTCTTTACGAAATTGTTTGATAGATCTTGATAAAAACCATGAGGTAATATTATACTCTTCTGCTTGCACATCTGGATGTATGCATAACCTAGACAATTCAAATAATCCATCCTGTTGATCTCTTTGTAGACCAAATGCAGATACAGCAATCTCAGGAACTGGAATTCCTGTGTATACAATAGCCCCAACACATGTTCCAGTAGGTCTTAAAATACAATCAGGATCACCCTTGAACAATGCATAGTTATGACCTGATCTAAATGTCTTGGAATGATCTTTCAGATAATGATATGTAAGGAGAAGATGTTCTACTTCTTTTCTTTCTACCTTTTCAATATAATAATCATTTTTCATTGCAAAACTCTACGATCTTTTTGTTGAATACTTTTTTCTTAAAATGTTTATGAAATGTCTGATAGTTATTATAACAGACACTTGACAAAAAAGAAAGAAACTTTTTACTTTTCAAGGTATTTACAAAAGTGTCAAAGTCAATATCTTCAGGTACATAGAAACAATCAACTGCACGATTTTTATCTGCAATTTCATCAAAAGTGTACATATTTAAATTATTATTAATTTTACGATTATCTGAACCTGTAGAAATACAAATAACACGATTTGTATCCCATTCAACTCTACTTTGATATTGTTCTCTACATGATTTCTTTCCCCCACCTGTTAGACTAATATATTGAAAAGAATCTTTATCTGAAACTAATTGAAAATATGAATAATATTCCATATTGTTCTGAGTGAGAATAGGAACATTTTTTGAATTAATTTCTACAACATCATTCCCATAAAAAATTAATGAATTTGATTCAGTTTTCGTTCTTTGAAACTCTACTATCGCAAAATTATCATATATCCAAGCATTTGCAATTTTTACATTCTTAATCAAAGAACTATGAGAACAAATCTTAAGAGGAATTTTAGCAATAATTTTTCCACCAATTTTTACATGCTGAATTGCACTGATTAACCAACTATATTCATGCTTTGCTTTAGCAAAAGGAAATTTATTACATTCTACAATATCAATCATTGCAGTATCATACTCATTTAGATTTGAGTTATGTGGTTCAAAGTTAGTATCAAATACAAATTCACCAAAACTAGCAATCATAGCAATATTGGGTGACAAAATAATAGTATCACCCTCAAATTTAAAATACTTATTAAATTGTTCGGTCGTAAGATAATTCATTTCACACACTCAATATACATGGAGAAAAGAGATTCATCGATGTACTTTTCCTCAATAAGCATCAAAAACTGTTCAGGTGTTGCTCCAATAGATTTTGCAATAAAATGATTTGTCTGAATCAATTCAACAAACATTTTAAAGTCAATATCACGATTCTTTCTGATTTCTTCAACACAATATGCAGTGCGATCAAGAATATTTGTAAGTTTATTACGTCGCTCTGTCAAAATAGATCTTTCTTCAGAAGTCATTGAACGTTTTGTATTTCTAGGATCAATAAAAGTTTGACCTTTTTTAAATGAAGAATTTGTAGTGATTTTCTCAATTTCATCACTATTGGAAATGATATCTAAACACCCATCATACATTAAACGATCAGAATTTATAATAACACGTTGAGAGTTATTTGATGAAAATATTTCTTTTGAATACTCATCAACGTCCAGTGCAACGTTATATCCAGTGTCACTCATCTGAAAAATTGGTAAAGTCTTCATAACTCTACGAAGTCCAACCATAAAATCAACATTATCATGCTCTGAAACTTGTTTCGCAGCATCCATAATCATAGGAGCAATCTTATCATCACGATTACCATCAATTGATAGGGAAATGATATGGCCAATTTTTTCCATATTGCCAGTAGTGAGTGATCTACTAATTTTTTGCACTGTTGCCCCCATATCGCCATTATCATATGCAAGAATAACTACATTAATGTCAGGAATACTAAATGATCTTTGACACATTTGAGATGCAATAATCCACACTTCTTTGTTGTTTTTCTTTGCAATACGAATAGCATCTTTTACATATTGCTCTGCATCTTTTCCCTTAACAACATCTCCATTAATACAGTGAACATCAAAGTAATCGCCAATAATAGATTTTGCAATCTTCTCTAGGTTCTTTAGTTGTTTATTAGTCATGCTAACAAATTGAATAACAGAACGAGTAGAGTCGTCTTCTAAACAATTGTCAAGTGCAAAATCATTTGCATTTACGTCATCACTTTCACCAATAAAGGATTTGTATATTCCTGACCAAAATGCTTTGCTCTTTTGCACATCTTGAGATGATTTGGAAAATGAAGGATTTAGATCCTGATTGTCATCATTAAGAGAATGTGCAAATTTACTCCAATCATAACGATAAAACTTAACCTGTGTAAGATTTTTCTCAAACTCAGTTGCACGTTTATAATTAATTGAATTCTCAAGTTTTACATTAGTACCTGCTTTCATTAACATATCAAGATAAGTAACCTTGAAGAAAGCATCTACGTCATTATGACTACTTTTTGCTCTCTGACTATTAGTCCCAGTAGTTAGAATGATAGGAGCATTTTTTCCAATTTGATTTACGAATGGCACACAACTATCAGTATGAGCACCATAATCTGCTTCATCAATTACGGTTATTTTATCAACATAGTTCTCAATAACTTCAGCATTACTATTTCTGACAGTTTCACCTTCCTTATCACCACAAAGAGAAGCAACAACTAAAATTTTCTTTTTCTCAGAAAGATTTTTCATAAAATCTTCTTCAAATTGATCTGATGAAAGATCAAGAATTGAAAAATTAGAAAACTGCTTATATAGATAAACCTCTTTCTTGAACGAAGATAGAGCAGTCAAGTAATATGACCCAACAACCATAACTTGTCGATCAAGATAATGAAATAGACTGAGATATAATATGGTTTTACCAAAACGTGCTGCAAGTTCTGCCATTATCTTCGTTTTTCCAAATTTAATCAAAGAAATAAGTTTATCCAAAGATTCCATTTGCCAGATAGTTAATCTGAGATCTCTCTTTTCAATATCATTTTGTAAATAATCAAACCAAAGTTCTGCTGGATTAGTATCCTCAAATATTGCCCATTCTTTTGCACTACGAGTGGGATCAAGAACATGTGCAAGAAAACATTTCCCATCTTCATGCATTTGTCGAAGAATTTTTTGATCTTCAGAATCAATTAGTGCAAGTTTTGATGGCTGATATCCAACAATTAGATACTGTTCTCTCTCAGATGCTTCTCTCTGCTGAGAAATGCGATCCAATACATTAACACTTGATTGTCCACATTTAAATTCTTTAGATTTATATGCAGAACATTTAGTATACTGATAGAATCCTATAGGATCACTCTCAATCAGACCTTTAATTTCTTCATTAATGTAAAAAATACCCTTTCTAGAAGAAGAAATGGCATTTTGAAAGTATTGATCCCAGGATAGGTTTTTGAACATCAAAAATTAATCTCTCAATAATAAAACAGTTTAAAGGTGAGGTATATTTTAACCTCCATCAATCTGACAACCTGCCATTGCACCACCAACAACACCTAAAGGAATTGACCAAATCCAGTTTTCTTTAGTGGACAAAATTCCTCCTGCACCACCACCAAGAATTCCACCAAGAATAGATCCTTCTACACAGGAATTGTCATCAATATCACCCACGTCGGGATATCTTGTTTCGTTTCTAGGATAAGTAGGAACTTTAGGAACATATCTATTTCTGCAAGGTACTCTATTTGTTCTATTTTTTACATATCCACCAACCCATTTACCATAATTGTTATAATAACCAGGAATAAACTCTTCTACATTTTCGTAGCAATAGTTTTCATAACGAACACTTCTATGCCCCTCAAATCTAGGGCCTCCAGCATATACGGGAGAAGCATTTGCACCAATTAGAAGCAAAGCAGCAAGAATTTTCATTATTTTTGTTTTATTACTAATAATTTACACTAAAAAAAGGAGTCTGTCAAGACTCCTTATGACACTATTCAGATTGTCTTGCTTTTTGAACTAGATATTCTGCAAAATCTTCCATTTTATCAGGATGTATTGCCCTAATATCATACTCTTCTACCGCAATCTTCATAGAATCAATTTCATTTTGATTCAATTCTTTATTTTTTGATAGAGTCATTGGCAATCTCCTTATATGTGTGAACATCCTAACATGAATGTTTCACATTATCTATAACCTTAAGATTCTCTTTCGCTTTTTTTTACAGAAGTTAATGGTTCGATTGATTCCATCTCCCACCAAATATCTTCAAAACTAGCATCATCATTATACTCAGAGTAAGAATTAACAACACCTTCTGATTTCCAGAAACTATCCCAATCCTTTTGAGTTGCAGAACTAATCATTTTGTGCTTCCTTTTTTCTCAATTTCTCATCTGCCTTGATGCGTTTCTTCACCAGTTTAGCAAATCTCACATCTTCAGCAGTATACCAGTCGGGATGCTTTTTTGCACGTTTGATAATTTTCTTTGCTGCTTTTTTGTCCTCCATAGCACACACTTTAACTGTATATACTATTTATTTTACTAAAGTTCCTCTTCTTTCTCAGTCTCTACCACACAATCACTGGTTGGATAAGATACACACAGCAATGCAAATCCTGCTTCAATCTGATCATCATCCAAGAAAGATTGATCGCTTTGATCTACAGTACCACTCACAATCTTACCAGCACAGGAAGAACATGCACCTGCACGACAAGAATATGGAAGATCAATACCAGCTTCTTCTGCGGCATCTAAGATGTATGTATCATCAGGACAATCAATAATAGTTTCAATGCCGTCAGATGATTTAAGTTTGACAGAGTAATTCATGTACTTTTTTTAACTTTCATGGATATTATATATTACAGGATGAATATTGTCAATTTTATTTGAAAAATCTTGAAATGCATTTATTATTTCAGAGTTTTGTTTTTCTAAATTTTTGACACGTAATTTAAGACTCTTAATTTCATCAAAAATACTATCATCTGTTAAAGGTTTTTTTGAAGGAGAAAAAAATATTTTAATCCAGTTTAACATATAATTGAAGATAAATTATATGTTATCTATCCTTAATATCTTTTTTCTCATGAAGTTTTTTAATTGCTTCAATAACTTCAGGAGTTTCTTCCCATTCCCAACTATTTCCTTTAGTATCTAAAACTTTTTTCTTCATTGATCTTCCTCGAATGAAATACTTGGATTATAACAAGAGAATAATTCATCACCACATTTAATATCTCTTGTTGCATAATAATTTTGAGTCATATTAACACCATCAACATACCATTCAACATTAGGTTCTGGAGAATGATTAAACAGTGATCCAACACCCAATCCAATAAAACAATTATCTTTTAAGTTTGCAAGGTATCTTCCTATTCTTTCAGAACTTGGATTAACATCCTCTCCATTTACAATAATAATAGGACACTCTTCAATGAGATCATACTTTGCAATATCATCATTAGCAAAAACTCCCCATCCTTGAATAGGAGATCTTTTAACCTGTACTTTTGAATTGCGAAATAATTCAGTTTTATATACTGTTGGATTCATTTGTTATTTGTCTTTCTAGTTCATATTTAATTGGATTTAAATGATTGTAGATATAATTTTTCCACTCATTATCTTCTAATAAGATAACAATATTTTCAATTTGTGTCAAGGCCTTGATTAACTTTTCCTTTTCAGTTTTCATCTTTTTTGTAAACTTTCTGAATTGCTAAAAGTGTATCATAAGGAATCCATGTAGGATTCTCTTTGTCAAATTGAACTTGAACCTCAGTAATTACTTCTTCAAGAACTTTACTATAAGTTTTTCTCGTGTTTTTAACTGGTGCTAAAGGATTAATCATTTTATTCAAAAATAGGAAAAATACTTTGTCTCATCTTTTTAAGATGATTCGGATCATTACCATAGTAACCCATATTCATATAAATGCAATCAACATAACGCAAATCTTCGCGGTTTACATCATAGGTAAATCTGTCACAGTACTCAAGGATTTCATACGGAACCTTTACCTGTATGTGATCATAATCAATAATCATTTACTCCATCGTAAAGTTTTAAGGTGTTTGAGGACTTCTTCACGAACATCCATCAATTCGTTATAACATTTTTGATTACGAGCACATTCACGAAGAGATGCATCTGGTTTATGTACTGACTCAATAAAGATGTCAAGACCACGATTCCATTTGTCTTGTTTACTTTCGCAATTATCTATACTGTTTTGGTCTTTCATTTGATAACCTCCCAATGATCATCGGATGATTCATTCATCCAAAAAAAGTATTTACCACTGATCGATGCAAGGAAAACTTTACCATCTTGTCGTTTTTCAATACGACAGGAATGTAATAGATCCATTTGATTGGCAAAACGATTTTTTGCCTTAGAGCTCTTTGGTTTTACACAAAGGAATTCAGTCTTCATACTTTGATTAACCTCAACAAAGGTATTCTATAGGAGTTTGGTAATGTTGTCAAGTGGTCGTGTGATAAGGATACTCTATGTAAGACTGTTTAATGCCTCTCTAAGGGCATTCAGTCTTATTATCCTTAGGATTGCTTTTGATCTAGTAATAGGAGTGCTACAGTCGATTTAAAGCGCGTTTGTCTGTATAGTATAGGGCAATATGAACCAACTTTAGTCTATGGTGTGCAGTAATTAAACTGTCTATTGACATCTTGACTGTATCTTGTTAGTATTTAAAATATCTATACCATATAATAATGATCACTGTATATTGGTCTCCTTGGTATGCAGATAAGAAGACATATGATGAAAACTATCTAACACACTATGGATTAGATAATGTTTATGTTGATCTTCTGGTGCATAAAGATCAATCAAATGCTAGAGATAACTTCTTTAATTGCTATGCATTCAAAGGTGCAATGAAGAATATGTATTGTCTCAGGAACCCTTACTCTGTCGATCTTCGATATGAGAATGGTAAATGTATTTCTAATGCACCACCAAAAGCAATTTATGATCTTGCAATGACATCACAAGTCAAAGCTCCTTCAATGCAGGATGCACTAACGATTAACTATGGTGTCAGTTGGATATTCTTTGCTGATAAACCTCTACACATACAAACAATGCACCCATATATGCATGGGACAGAGGCAAGTAAGACATCATTTTATGTCCCTGGATCTTTTGACATTTCTAAATGGTTTCGACCAGTTGAAACTGCATGTCAGTTATTTCCTGGTGAGAATACATTTAAGTCTGATGAAGGTGATCCACTAATCTATGCAAACTTCCTGACTGATGAGAAGATTCAATTCAAGAAGTTTTATCTAACTCAAGACATCATTGATCATTCAATGAGTTGTATGAAACTCAAATACTTCAAGTCATTTAAGGCACTAAATTACTTGTATAAGATATTTGTTCAGAGTAAACTGAGAAATAAAATCCTGACTGATATCAAGAAAAATGTTATTGAGGATGAATGATGTTTAAGAAACCACTCAAGTTGACTGCATATACTTGGGAGAGTGATATATTTACAAATGATAAACCAACATTTAATAAGACTGATCAGACTGATTGGATGAGATTATTGCCACCAAGTTATGATGCGTTTGATCAACCATCAAACAGTTACTTTGAGATGGCAACTGCCAAGAATTGTCCTGGCATTAAGAACTTTATTGGTGGTGGAATTAAGTTTCGCATGTGGGCACATTTACATGCAAGAGTTCATCCAAATGGATATGTAGAGGAACTTCCTGGATCTTTTAAGGGCAATAACCCAGCACCATTGTTTGCTCAACATCCAAAGGCTCAGTATGAACACATCTATCAGAGGAATAAAACATCATTCAAGTTAAACAATCCTTGGATCATGCAGTGCAACAAACCAACAAAGTTTGTGTTCGTTGAATCTCATTATTCTACAAATCATTTAAGGGAGAATAATGTCAGCATTGCTCCAGGTATTATTGACTTTAAATACCAGAAAGCAACAAACATTCATCTGATTGTTGATGTAAAGAAAGAACCATATGAATTGATTATCCCATATGGCACTCCATTGATGACACTATTTCCTATGACTGAGGAGAAGATTAACTTTGATTGTGAATTAGTGTCGAAGGATGAATATGAAAAAATCAATATTACATTCCCAAGATGTCCAATGAGAAAATACTATCAGTTAATTAAGAACCTTAGCTAGTTTCTGAATCTCTGGCAGATACATATACTCTATTTCACTTTTGCGAAGTGTAATAAGTGCATCTTCAATAGTTTCTACCAGAGGATCGCCACCTAGATTAAAACTCGTATTGAATAAAATAGGAACGTCACTGAGTTTTTCAAACTCTGAGATTAAATTATAGTAGTGTTCATTCTGTTCTTTTGTGACAGTCTGAATCCTACATGTATTGTCTACATGAATGACTGATGGGATAATATCTACAACACCCTCTTTTGCTTCAACTGCATACATCATATTGGGTGATTCATCCATAGATGCAAGATCAAACCAGTCATGAACTTTTTCTTTTAGAATAGAACATGCAAATGGCCTGAACCATTCACGATGTTTGACCTGGTTTACAATATCTTTTCCATCTTTGATTGTAGGATCAAATAGAATAGATCTGTTGCCTAGTGCTCTTGGACCTCCTTCAGATCTACCTTGGAAGATAGTTACAATGTTTCCATCTCTGATGAGTTTGGCAACATCTTCATAGGAAGTATCAACAACGTTAACATCATTAAGATCTCTTAGATAAGTATCTGGATCATATTGTGGACCATAATAAACTACGGACTGTGGTTCTGGGATTCTCTCAGTTGTATGAGCATAGTGATACTTTGCTGCACCAATAGATGTACCACCATCATGAGAGATTGGTTCGCAGTATATGTTGAGGTCTGGGAATTCTTTTGCATACTTATAGTTTGCTACACAATTCAAACCATATCCACCACAGATGACAATATTTGTCTCTCCTGTCATTTCATGAGCCTTACGAATCAATTCAACCATACGATCTGAAGTTTCTTCCTGAACTTTGTAGGCAAGATCTTTTTGAATGTCAGTATATTCACCTTGAGTCTGCAACTTATAATCATCATGAATAATTTTATATCTAGCAACATTGATTGATGCTGCATTTGGATACGTTGGAACAATCAGATTTCTGTTACCCCATCCATCAACAAAGAAATCAGGTAGATCATCATTTGGTTTTCCATATGGGGCAAGACCCATGAGTTTTCCTGCTTCAATAGCTTTAAATCCACAGTGCTGTGTGACTGCCTCATACATTTTTGTGAGTCCAGGATATTCTGTTAGATGTATATCTGGTTCTATCTCAGTATATCCTATGGATACTTTCGTTCCAATGTGTTTATATACAGTGTCAAAATAAGTTGGGTTATGTACTCTAATGATAGATTCAAATTCATAGCAGGGTTCTTGAATGTCTCCAATCTTTAGAAAACTACCTGCTCCATCAGCAATTACGCAAACAGCAGTTTCAAATCCAGAATTGTAATATCCACATGCAGCATGCATTTCATGATGAATTTGATCAATATAATGTGTTTTAAACTTAAACTTTTTCTTTGCTAATTTTCTAACCCAACCTTCGTAAACACTTTCACCACTCCATTCAAAAATTGGTCCTTCTCTATGAGTGTGGCATATTATTAATTCATCGATATAATCAACATAATCAAATACTTTCTGAAGTCCTAGAAGAGGATCTCCATCCCATTTATTTCTAGATAATCTCTCCTCTTCAAGATAGAAAACTACCTCACCATCAACTAAAAGTGTGGTACTACCATTATGACCGCGAGCAATAGAAACAATAACTGACATGATTATTCTCCAATTTTTTTCTTAGCATCAACTAGGATCTTATTTGTAATATCATCCAATTCTTTTCTGGTGAAATCCATACAAGTGTCATTATATCTGTTTATCAATTCTCCATCTAATCCATCAATTCTAATTGGAGAATATTTCTTTTTAATTACTTTCTTCTCTAAAATATTGAAATGTTTTGGATATGATATATTCTCTGCAAATGTCGATCCAAGTATAATACTTCCTGGTTTATTAAAAGCATATGCCATATGCTGTCCCACAGAATCAATACCAACAAAATAATCTGCAGCCTCTATAATTGCAGACCATTGTCTAATATTGGTCTCTACATACATATTCTCATCATTATCAAATTTAATTTCACTGAATGTAATTAGATTATACTTCCTTCTAATCTTTTCTGAAATATAGAAGTAATCATCAGTAGATAGTGATCGACTTAATGGATCAATTGTATGTCCACTTTTGTGAAGACTACAACTTCTACCAAAAGGTTGAATGACAATAGTCTTTTTCTTTTTATGGTAATCTTTTACATTAGAAATTGCATCAAGTGCATTGATCTCCTCCATTTTAGAGAGAACAATCTTTGGTTTCTCTAAATCAGAATGATCATCTGTATTGTTTATTAACTTATCAAAAGATTGTGACAGAGATTTCTTTTGATTGTAGTAACCATGTTCGCGATATGGTTCTATCGTTACCAGATCATTGGGTTTGATAATATTCTCAAACAAACCCTTATGATTTAACTCAAAGGATAAATCTTGAAGTTCTGGATGACCGACGAAAAATTCTATTCCAGATTCCGATAGGATATAAAAATCTGGACCATGATTCTTATAATATTTTTGTAATGCTGGTAATGCACATATTACTCTTCCTGCACCACCATTAATAACAAAAACCTTCTTCATTCACAAAACCATAATACTGTACTATGTAGTTGATATTCCTAAATCAGTTCTCATGCGTACTATCATATCACTTTGATGACCATCAGTATCTTTGAGATATTGTAGATAATCACTAAAATCTTCATCTACATGATATCTAAATGTACTTTGAGTGACTCCATCAGGGAATTCTACGGGAGTACTAAATGTTACAGTCTTAGCAGTATTATCAACTGTTGGACTTCCATTTTCCAGTGCATTGATCGTAACTTTTAAGTTGGCATTTGCTGCAGTCCAATGGTCATACAATTCTTGAGTTGATTCAATATCTGCATATAAAGATGCAGAAGCTACTGGTCTTGGAAGATCTGTTAAATTGACAGTTTGATCAGGAACTTCAGCAGGAGTTGGTGCTGAACCTGCAGCTGCATCAATCTGTGCTTGCAATTCTGCTAATTTTCTTGCCTCTTCTTTTTCTCTTGCCTCCTTATGTGGTTCCTCTTGAGCATGAATCAAATCACGAATAATGGAATAATTATCTGAGTCAATATTGATGAATTGATTATTATAGTAATAATCCCCAATTGCAGGTGATCCAGAAGATATTTCAGTCCACTCTAGACCACTAGTTCTTACGAAGTTTTCATCTGTTGAGATATCAATCACAACATTAATTCCATAGATATTTTGTTTTGTTCTTATGTAACTCATTTACTTACCTCAGTATAATAGTACGACTACGCCACTTCCTGCAGCAGGATATTTTCTATTTCCTCCACCACCATAACCAGCACTGGTTGTAATACCTGCACCATTACCATAAGCAATATCAGAAATATTTGCATCATTTTCATCAACTAGTGTGGATGTTGGAATAATATACTCTTCTGAATAATTTGCAGTTTTATCTTGAATAAATCCTAAGTTGTGTGATCTCTTGTAAGTTATTGTGCTTCCAGACTCATGAACTAATCCATATGGACTACAGAAGCAATGAGCAGTTCCAGATTGTGCTGTTCCAAAGTAATAGGTATATGCAAATCCCATACATGTATAGCACCAACTTTGATTACCGCATGTTCCTGTAAATGATGAACAAGTTGAGAAGCATCCAGGAAGTACGTCAGTACAAATATATGAACAACCACTTCCACCAAAGGAATAATCATAACCATAATTGGTGTAGGTGTAGCACATATGTAGAGCACTACCTCCACCACCTCCAGTGGTTTTACTAACACCAACTTCAGTGACTATTTTTTCTACACTTCCAGATTTTCCATCATCAGCACTTGTTCCTGCTTGAGCACCAATTCCCATTGGAGTTTCATTATGGAATAAATCTGCAGCACCATCTGCAATACTATCAATAGTTGCTGATCCAACAAATCCATAAGTAGAATTCTTTTGATTTCTACCTTTGAAAACATATTCAGATACGTTAGAATCTGCTAGGGCACATGCACAAAGATTGGTAATATTGCCACAAAGATAATAACAATAACAACCTACAAATGAAGTTCCACCAAATTGAGATCCACCAAATGTAGTGTGATATCCTCTATTTGCACATCCACAAGTTACTGTTGGATTAATCCAACAGGCACTTTGATTGCCACTGGCTCCACCTCCTCCACCAGATCTAATACCATCAACACAAGAATCATATAAAAATTCTGGAATTAGAAGACCATCTCCACCTTCTCTATTAATATCTCCCCCACTTGCAGTTCCTCCTTTATTATAATATCCAGAGATATTATTTGCATAACCACAAACAGGAAGGGAAAAACCAAAGGCAACTGGATTATCATTTGATGCATCTCTTGCTGTTGAATTACTAGTACATGCCCAAGTATGTGCAGATTCTGTTGCATTTGCTGCAGATATAGTAGTGAATCCATCACCAGCAACACTACTGGCACTTAATCCGCCAACAGATCCAACATTAATTGTTAATGTCTTTCCTGGTACATCTTCATCTGAAGTGAATGTCTTCTCTGAATATGCTCCACCAGCGCCAGTTAAATGACCAGTAAAGCACACTGAATATGTTTTATTGGGAAATGCAACGCCAGAGCAACAATCAGAGGATACATGGCAATATGTCCCTGTTCTATAGCAAGATCCAGCACCAATTACAATTGCTTTTACGTTAGTTGATGACGATGGTACATCAAACGTTGTTGCTCCTGGAGTAGAGAAGACTTTTACATTTGAAAATACTCCACCACCACCACCACCACTACTACCGCCACCTCCTCCAGAGGATCCTTTTGTTCTACCAGCTGCAGTTCCTAAAAATCTTCCCATAGTATTTTACCTCTTATGCGGATTCTTCGATACCATAAACTGCCACAGAAACATCAGTGGTTGATGCATATGCAACGACATTCTTTGAGGAATTAATTACAACACCTGTTCTTTCTAGAACACCTTGAGCACTCAGTGACGCTTCATATTCAATATACTCTGCATTTACTGGAGTATCACTTGCAGAAATAGCCAGTCTTACAGTTGCAGCTGCCGCAGATCTATTTAAAATATTGATGTTTGTTACAGCAAGAGTGGATGCTGGTACAGTATAAACAGTGTGATTTGTTGATGCTGTAGAAATTCCTACTTGCCCTAAGATGCCGGACGCCATGTAAAAAATACTCTAATCTGTTGTATTTATATTTAACTAGTTAAAAGAACTATGGAAAAATGATTTTGTGGTGACACCACTTCCCTTTTCTTTAATTTCTCCATTAACATCTAATGCTGATGTTGGACTTGATGATTGAATTCCAACACGACTGTGTGTAACATCAGAAAAGATATTTCCCTTTGACACTAAATTGGCAGATTGTCTTGTTTTTCCCATTTCAGTATCTTTTATTTGTATTTAGATATTAACAGTACCAATTCCAGATCGTAAAGATACTGTGAAAGCGATTCCAGTTATATTTTGAGTAAGAACTCCTGATCTTGTTGCAATTGATAATGCAGCTGCCGGTCCTGCGGCACCTGTTGAACCAATTCCCATTGTATATTCTACAACATCTAATATGTCTCCTTCATTAGCAGCAGTTGCAAGAACAACTGTTGATCCATTACTTGCAATAAATTCACTTCCATTCAATCTAATACCATTTAGATATACGTCTATATTGCCTGCAGTATAACCACCAGAAATAGTAAATGTTTGTTGTCCTTGAGTTGCAGTTGCTGTTTTTTCTGCTTTTCCTGGACCTGTAGTCTCCTCTTCTTCTGGAGAACTATATGGAGCAGCATCAACCCATACAGATGTTGATCCAATACCTAATGTTGGTTCATCATAATAAACAAATATTCTACCAAAATCTGTACTATACCAAAGATCACCTGATGATGGATCTACGGGAGCAGTTTGTCCAATAGAAACTGTTGATGATCCACTATTACTTGCGCCAGATGCATTTGATGGAGATGCATCTACCCATTGAGCACTACTTCCATCATCGTAATAAACAAAAGTTCTACCTTCTTCAGAATTGTACCATAAAGATCCTGAATATGGTGATCCTGGTGCAGTAGTTGAAATTGAAATACCACCAGCAGAAATGTTAGTTAAATTACTACCATCACCAACAAATGATGTTGCAGTAACAATTCCAGTAAAATTAGAGTTACCAACGACCTCTAATACTGCCTTATTTTCACTATAAGATACAATACCAACTTTGAGTTCTCGTTCTCGGCCGCTTAGAAACTTAGACATATCAGTTCAGAGTCTCCAATACACTAACAATACACTTTACATTGCTGGCATTATTTGCTGATAAAACAATTACATCACTTGGTTCTAACACCAACTTACCATTTACAACACTTGCAGTGTCATTTGCTGCAACAGGGAAGTCTTTTACAATTTCTGTTGTAACTGCTGTTCCTGTTGATGATCTCTCATGAGATACTGTGACTGTATATGTATCTGATCCTACATTTGCCACCTGAGCAAGTAATACAATGCCACTATATCCAGTGGGTGCAGTGTAGATACCTACCGGTGATGTTGATGCAACCTTTGTGATTGTTTTGTAATTGTTAAGTGCGAGTGCCATTTTATTAGTTTCCTCCTAATGCTAAGATGAGTGGCGTTACGTTTGCATACAAACTCTTGGTATATGCATTACCAGAAATATCACCAGTGCTTTGGTTAATAGTAACCCCATCACCAATTCTGAAGTTACCTGCCTGATCTGTGCTGGTATAAACAACCAGGCCACCACTTCTCATATCTATTTCATTTGCCTGGATAGCAACTCCACCAGTGGAAGGTAGAGCATTTGCGATTGTGACACCAGAACCAATGTATTCAAATGAATGTCCTGATGCCAAAATACGACTTTGTTTGAATACTGGTGCTGTAGTTCCAACACCAACTGCATATGGTAGATTTTCTGTTATTGTAACAGTTGAAATGCCATTTGTAGGAGTTGTTGCACTTTCAATAGAATAATATTTTGCTATGGTTTCAATGGATAGTGACAAACCACTACCACCTCCACCACTAGTAGTGATTCCAGGAGTAGAAGTATATCCTCTACCATTTGAAACAATATCGACAGAAGTAACAACACCATCAGTAAGTGTTGCTACTGCCTGAGCAGCAATACCCCAATCAGTTGATGGATCTGCAATGACTAATGTTGGGGATGAAGTATATCCAGATCCACCATCATTAATCGTTATCTTATTAACTTCATAGTACAGATTATCAAAGTACATTACCTGACCATTATATGGCCTGTTTGTTCCTACACCTGCGATTGCAAATGAAGAACTATTTGCTGATGCTGCTGTGGTAATAACACCAACATATTGCTCAGATCCAACACCTTCAGCAACTAATCCATAGTTACCAAATGATGAGTTTGAGTTAGTTAGATCGCATTGACCACCAGATCCACAATAGATTGCAACATCATTACAAATCGTGAATACTGAAACTAACTGAGCATATCCTTCGTTTGTAATTGATACTCCAATGCCACCTTGATTGTATTGAGTATAACTATCAACAACCATACTCTTAAGATTTCCTGTTGCATGAGCACCATTGATCCTCATTCCAGTGCTATTTTGAATGAAGTTGGTGCAGTTCTGAACATATGGTGATTGTGTTATATTTCCTGCACCTGCTGGATTAAATGCTATCATTGCACCAGTATTTGCAGAACCCACAAAAGAAAGTTCTGTGATGTAGTTTCCATTAGTTACATGGAAAAGATCATCAGCATTTGATGGAGTAACTGATACTTCTCTTAGATTATCTCCAACAATACTAACTTGAGCAGGTAAAACAATTGGATTGTCTTCTGTATATGTACCTGCGGATATTTTAATTACTGTCCCTGTTGATGCACTAGCAACTGCTGATTTGATTGTTGCCTTTGCATCACCTAGTTTTTTACCTGTGTTATCATCATTTCCATCTTCTGTCACGTATAGTACATTGGAAACTGTAGATCCAGCACCAAGACTAACAATATCTGTGGCAATACCTGACCTTTCTCTGCGAGTATAGAGTTCACCATCAGTGGTGTTAAGAGCTAATTCGCCTAAATTAATATTTCCTGTTGTTGGTTTTTTACCAGCAACAGCTGAGCGTTTAATCTTAATTATAGGATCAGCCATTCAATCCTCGCATGGGTGGTATGTACCTTAGAATCTAGTATATACTAGATGTGTTAGTAATATTTATCAGGAAAATTCTTCCTCAGTTTTTGAAGATTTGCGTGTTCCAACTTTTGGCTGTGCCTCAAGTTGTTCAATCTTCTTTGACAAAACTTCAATCGTTTGTCTATATTTTAATTCTCTTGCCTCTAGAGCAACGTTTTGATTAATTTGATCAAATAGTTTAGTTTGATATACTGAAATCAAATTCTTATAGTCTTGTTCATCCATAAAAAAAGAGGGAGACTTGCTCCCTCTATTTAGATTATGTTAGTTAAGATCAGAATGTACCGCCATCAATGGTGACATTTGTTATAACAATTGATCCACTATCACAACTAATAACTTCAGTTGCACTTCCAAGACATCCATTGACATATAAAGATGCAACTTCTAATGCACCACTAGTGTTGTTTGTTAAGACACCAGTTGACTCTGAAACATCTGCAGAAACAACAATTCTAGATGTACTATCATCCCAGTAAATTGCTGCTTTCTTAGCAGAACCAGAATAATAATTAAACAGAACACCAATATCCTTATCTAAGTCAGATCCAGGAACGGATCCATCAACCATGCCAAGATCAAGGAGTTGGTCTTCAATGGTTGTTGTTGATGTATTAACCTGAGTTGTGGATCCATTGACATAAAGGTTTCCACTAACAGTTAAGTTGTTGGAAACAGTAACATCATTAGGAAGTCCATAAGTAATTGATTGACCAGAAACGGTTACATCAATTTCATTTGCTGTTCCAGCGAAAGTCATTGTCTGTGATGTAGCCACAGAACCACCGCCACCACCAGTACCATTAGTACCTTCTGCAGTGGTGATTGTTAAGTCAACAGCAGCAATTGCAGTATCAGTATAATCCTTTACAGCAGCTGAGGTTGGTAAAGTTGTATCATTATCATTTGAAGCAATGCCCTCACCCTCAGTAACGATTGCAGAGGCAGCAAAGTCAGCAACTTCTACATTAGAAAGTGAGTTTCCAGTTCCGTTTGCATCAAATGTCTTATTGGTTAAGGTATCAGTTGATGATGCAGTGATGAATGCTGATGTAGTATTGTCATAGTTTGCAAGGTCATTGTCAACTACAAAATCATATTCTGCATTTGCATCATCATATGAAACTGTAATCAGTGTTTGTGTGCCAGTTGTAATTGCAGCACCAACAATGTCCTCAATTCTTTCTGCATTAAGTGTTACAGCACCAGATGATACAGTAAAATCAGTAGCATCAAATGATGCAACACCTTTGTTGGAATCTGTTGCGTCTTCGGCAGAAATGGTGATTGTATTGTCTGTTACTGCAGTATCAATACCTTCACCACCAGAAACAGTTAAAGTATCTGTAAGAAGTGCAACAGTGTCAGTGCCACTGTCACCTGCCATATTCAGGTTTGCAGCAGCATCAATGAATGACAGTGTTCCTGAGCCATTCGTTGCAAGAACCTGACCGCTAGAACCATCAGTTCCTGGCATTGTGTAGGTAACAATACCAGCAAGACTATCTGGAGACTTGATGGTTACATATGACGAACCATTTGAGGTTCCTTCAACTAAATTTACACCACTACCTGTTGAAGTGCTTTCTCTAGTCCAGTAACGATGTGAACCGAAGAATTTATTACCTGCAGAGGTACTGTTTAGACCAACATATAGTTCATGTGTGTCTGTAGTAAGGGCGGGTTCACCAGCCTGCAAAGCAGGAAGATTGCTAAAGGCACCCCTCTTAAACTGAATTACTGGAGAAGCCATGCTTATCTATAGATTTTTAAGTTATTATTATTTATTACTTAAAAAGTCCCGGCATCTAAACCAGAGAAACTCACATTGTTAATGTCAATTTCTTCTTCAACAATATCTACAAATTCTTGAGGTATTGATGTTGCCGCGGCACTTACAATTGAGTCTGCAGTTACGACATCAAATTTACTAGTTGTTGAATTAAACTTAACTACGTTTTTGTTATTTGCACTACTTATATTCTGTAAATCTGTGTCAGATAAATCTCTAAATCTAGTTGGCATTAGAACGAGCCTCCATCTAGATTATTAATTTGAATCGTACCTAAATCCAATTCTGTTTCTAATTCAGAAATAAAATCATCAGATAAATCTCCATCTTCAGATGATGTAGATAGAATTTGATCAGGTGTAATTAAAACAAATTTGTCTGTTGTACTATCATAAGAAACAAGAAGACCATCTTTTGAATCATCTAAAGTTCCAAATGCAGTATCTCCCATCTCCTCTATTTGAGAAGGTTGCCTTACAGATCTAACTGGAGGTTTTTCTGGTTGTTTCTTTTGAATTACTTTTGAAACAGACTGTATTTTTTTAACTACTGCCATAGATTTTAAGTGGTAATTCCTGCTCTTACGAAGGCCATTCCCTCAACTAATCTTGATTTTGATCCAGAACCTGATGTCAAAACAACATCATAATAATATCTTCCTGGATCTAGATCAGTTGTTTGTGTATCTGTCAAAGAAATAGTAACTTCACCAATTGATGCTGTAATAGAAATTGAGAATGATGTAGAAGCAGAAGCACCTGAGTGCTTCTTTATTTTCGCAGCAGCACTATATCCAGCAAGGTTAGATGTAGATCCATCAGATTCAGTTGAAACAAATGTCTCAGAAAAATCTGAACCCTGTGGGATTGATATGTTAATGACTGGATTAACTGCCATGATGTCTTTTTAGTTATTTATCAACTTATTAGACTCGTTTTAACATTTGTGTTGTGCTGGTGCCCATGGAAAAATCTGTCCATGCGTAATCAGAATCAGCAGCACCCCATTGTGTTCCTGGAACTTGAACAGGTGATGAACGATATATTATATCATTTATTCCATTCTCACCATAATCATTTCTTCCCCAATTCCACAGTGTTCCATCAGTCTTCATACATGCTGCATGATACCAACCATTAGCTTGTGGTTTAGTCCATTGTGTTCCTGGAACTTGAGTTGGAGAGTTGCGGTTTGAACGATCATTTAGTCCTAGTGGTCCATTACTATTATACCCCCACGTCCATAATGTTCCATCAGTTTTGGTTACCATCATACCAAAAAGTCCACCAGAAAGTTCATTCCATTGTGTTCCTGGAACTTGTCTTGGTGATGAATATACTACAGTATTGCCTTGACCTAGGTTTCCTTGAGTATTATATCCCCATGTCCATAATGTTCCATCAGTTTTGAGTGCTAATCCAGATTCATTAAATTCGGGAATTTTACTCCATTGTGTTCCTGGAATTTGAACTGGTGATGAACGAGGTATGTTATCATTTTGAGCTAATCTACCATCTTGTGCTTGCCCACCCAACGCCCATAGTGTTCCATCTGTTTTAAGTGCAAAAATTGTGTTAAGTCCACCACCAATAGCATCTTTTGTTTGAGCCCACTGTGTTCCTGGAATTTGAATTGGTGATGAATGATCTACTCTATCATTTAGACCCAATTGACCATAAAAATTATACCCCCAAACCCACATTGTCCCATCAGTTTTAGTTCCTGCAGATTGATAATTTGGAGTTCCACAAACAAAAGACCATTGTGTTCCTGGAATTTGAATTGGTGATGAACGATTTACCCTATCATTAAGACCCAATTGACCCTGCTCCCCCTGACCCCATGCCCAGAAGGTATTATCTGTTTTTAATGCAAAAACACAATATGATGCACTTACAGAACTCCACTGTGTTCCTGGAATTTGAATTGGTGATGAACGACCTACTGTATCATTAATGCCATTTGTACCAGTGGGATTACGACCTAAGGTCCACAGTTCATGACCAACAAGTGCTGGTCCAGAAGCACCAGCAGTCTCAAAATAATAACTTGAGATACCAACACTATCACTGGTTCCAAACGAATCTTGAATTGCATTTTCAGGGAATATTACATAATAACTTGTACCAGCAATACCAAGATCAGTTGCAGGATTAATTGTTAAAGTTGCATTACTGATAGAAACTGTCGTGCCTATTCCAGCAGTGGCAATATCAAATCTTTCTGATACATTATCCTGAACAATAATTTGTCCGATCATTGCAGCATGGTTGCCGCATTGATAATAATATGTTCCTGGTGTGACTCCAAATGTATCCCAGGTTGTGGTTGCTGTTCCCTCTCCTGTTAGTGTACCTTGACTTACACTTGCACCACCATCACTGACTCTGATATACAGTGGGTGAGCACCTGATACTGTGTTATTGAATACAATTGTATCTCCTACTTTAACAGTAATCGCAGGATCAGTTCCTGATACACTTCCATCACGATCATTACCAGCAACAGTATAGTTTGAACTATCTGCTGCAGTAAGTGTTTGATTATATGTTAATTCTGCTGTTTGAATCGTAACAATACCAACGTTTGCTGCAATTGGTTTCTGATATGTTAAAACAATATTTGTTGTCGCAGCAATACCTGTTGCACCAATACCGGGACTATAGATTAAAGGTTCTAATAATCCACCAATATTTGTTAATCCTGAACCATCCCCACTAAATGATACTGCGGTAATAATTCCTGTTGTATTGACACTTCCTTCAGTTCCTATACCAATCGGTGGCAAATTAGTTAAACCAGATCCATCTCCACTTAATGATCCTGCAGTAATAATACCGGTAGTAACAATACTGTCAGATGCAATTGTTGATGCTGTTCCTATAGTAACTCTATTAGTAACACCATTTACTACAATACTACTAGTTCCAATGGTTGCAATACCACTAATCGTTATATTTCCTGCACTATCCCATACGGGAGCACCTGTAGATAGATTATAATAATTTACAGATCCAGCATCAACAGAACTTAGTAATACTTTTCCACCAAATGATAATCCATAAAAAGTCAATCCACCATCTGGAGGTGTTGTAAATGTAATATTGCTTCCAGATACGGTATAGTCAGTTCCTGCGCTTTGTACAACGCCACCAATACTAATAATGACCTGAGTAGCACTTACTGGAGTAATAGGATAACTTCCAGAAGTTAATGCAAAGGTTGTATCAGATCCATTAAAAGAACCTTCTATATTATCAAGTTCTTTTATATTCTTTGGATTCTGAGTATTAAAATTAATCCAAACAGTGCCATTCCATTGATATACATTACCTGTCGATGCATCAACATGAATTTGGTTTACATTTGGACTTCCAGGGAATGATAGCGCCATTATGCCTACACTTTTTTAGTTATTTATGATACCTCTTTTACAAGGGTTAGTCCATCATTTGAAAGATTTCCATGAATCCATTGTGTTCCTGGAAGTTGAACTGGTGATGAGTAATTAGCTACAGTAGGATCATTTTGACCTAATGACCCGTTACTATTAAGTCCCCATACCCATACTGTATCATCAGTTTTAATTGCCAACGTTGTATATGTAACAGTATCAATATAAGACCATGTTCCTGGCATTTGAATTGGTGATGAATAATTTACTACACTATTTTGACCCAATTGCCCGTTATTATTTTGTCCCCACAACCATAGTGATCCATCAGTTTTAATTGCTCCACTATGATATGATGCACTCATACTTTCCCATTCTGTTCCTGGAACCAACGCTGGTGATGAACGAGATATTGATGGACCATTTTGAGCATGACTACCACCAAAGTTATATCCCCACATCCATAATGTTCCATCAGTTTTAATTCCTCCAGAAACATAATTAGTGTTGTTAAAGAATGACCATGGTCCCGGAATTTGAATTGGTGATGAATAATTTATTCTATTATTTTGACCATGTTCTCCAAATTGACCATAACCCCATACCCACAATGATCCATCAGTTTTAAACCCATAAGCACCATTTCTAGCTGGTGATTTTTTAACACGTGTCCATTGTGTTCCTGGAAGTTGAGTTGGTGATGAACGAGATATAGCATCATTTAA
>Ga0222715_10000158_pt1 | contig 67719 bp, 76 predicted proteins | sample C33_9DmetaG_FD_165056 | JGI IMG/M metagenome (GOLD analysis project Ga0222715, IMG submission 165056) | Estuarine water microbial communities from San Francisco Bay, California, United States - C33_9D | ecosystem: Environmental > Aquatic > Marine > Unclassified | place: USA: California...
GAAGGTAATGGATACTATAAAAGAGTATAGCCAATAGATACGAGATATAACTTATCTTTCATCCAGGACAAACCTAGTCTATATTAAATTCACTAGGTTGTCAATTATAGTAAATAAATAACTAAAGAAATATCGAATAACAAATTAATGGACAGTTTTTGAACTGGTACATGGGGGTTGACGGATCCCCTCAAATGGGTTATTATAAATAAGTCAGCAAGTTAAGGAACCAACACATTCTTTAACAAGACTTAACACCCCTCAAACCAAGACCTCTAGGGTGTCTAAACACGTCTTTCATATCCTTGCCTTAGGGTGGCGAGGAAATAGTAACTCCACCATTCCCTGATGGTCTTACTTTTTTGTTTAAAACAATGGCTAACGCTACACTTCAACAACAACAATCCCAATCAATCTGGAATGAGTTCTGTGATTGGGTCACAAGCACTAACAACCGTCTGTATGTCGGTTGGTTCGGAGTCCTTATGATTCCAACTCTGCTTGCTGCTACAATTTGCTTCATCGTTGCATTCGTTGCAGCACCTCCTGTCGATATCGACGGCATCCGCGAACCAGTTGCTGGTTCACTCATGTATGGTAACAACATCATCTCTGGTGCAGTTGTACCTTCTTCAAACGCAATCGGTCTTCACTTCTATCCCATCTGGGAAGCAGCATCTCTTGATGAGTGGCTGTATAACGGTGGTCCTTTCCAACTGGTTGTTTTCCACTTCCTGATCGGCATCTACGCCTACATGGGACGTGAGTGGGAACTTTCTTACAGATTGGGTATGCGCCCTTGGATCTGTGTTGCTTACTCTGCACCTGTTGCAGCAGCATCCGCAGTCTTCCTTGTCTATCCTTTTGGTCAAGGTTCGTTCTCTGACGCAATGCCCTTGGGTATTAGTGGTACATTCAACTACATGCTTGTCTTCCAAGCTGAGCACAACATCCTGATGCACCCCTTCCACATGCTGGGAGTCGCAGGTGTCTTTGGTGGTTCACTGTTCTCCGCAATGCATGGTTCACTGGTTACATCTTCACTTGTCCGTGAGACAACTGAAACTGAGTCACAGAACTATGGTTACAAGTTTGGTCAAGAAGAAGAGACCTATAACATCGTCGCAGCACATGGCTACTTCGGTCGTTTGATCTTCCAATACGCATCATTCAACAACTCACGTTCCTTGCACTTCTTCCTTGCTGCATGGCCTGTTGTTGGCATCTGGTTCACCGCCCTTGGCGTCTCCACGATGGCTTTCAACTTGAATGGTTTCAATTTCAATCAGTCTGTGATTGATGGTCAGGGCCGTGTCCTGAACACCTGGGCCGACGTGTTGAACCGCGCAGGTTTGGGTATGGAAGTTATGCATGAGCGTAACGCACACAACTTCCCACTTGACCTGGCAGCTGCCGAGTCAACACCTGTTGCACTCACTGCACCTACAGTTGGTTGATTACTACAAGTACATCAAACAAAATGGCTGAGATCATACGTGATACTTGGCCTCAACTGTACAGACCATTTAAAAAATCGAATAAAAAACAAGGGACCCAATAGGGTCCTTTTTTATTGGAAAGAAATAATTGATATTAAGTTATGAAGTCAAAACAACTCTAAGTATAATAACTTGTTATGATAATAGATAGAGTAGTTGCATGAACTATGATGAAGTTTATTAGCGCAGTTATCGTTGCTACAATTTCAGCAATGATTATATTTTTGCCTGGGATTGCATATGCCGTAGAAGTAACAATGGGTTCTAATGGAAATCTTGTATTCGATCCAGATAATATTAGTATTACTGCTGGTGAAACAGTTCATTTCGTAAATGGAATGTTACCCCCTCATAATATTATTGTTGAAGGTCGTGCAGATCTTTCTAGAGAATCACTGATGTTTACTCCAGGAGAATCACAAGATATTAAATTTGCAGATGCTGGAGATTACGATTTCTTTTGTGGTCCTCATCAAGGAGCTGGCATGATTGGGCATTTGCATGTAGAATGATATGAAGTACACACACAACTATATGAAAATATTTCTTGACACTGCCGACACAAAAATTATTAATGAATACTTTAAGACGGGATTAGTTGATGGTGTCACAACCAATCCTTCACTCATCTTAAAGAGTGGTCGAAATCCAGAAGAAGTATATCAAGAGATCAAAGATATTGGTGTCAAAGATATCAGTATGGAAGTGATGGGAACAGAAGGTGAGATGTATTGTGAAGGCAAACGTCTCTATGAAAAGTTTGGTGATGTATGCACTGTGAAGGTTCCCTGCACAAGAGAAGGTCTGAAAGTATGCAAATCTTTGTCTGACCAGAACATTAAAGTTAATGTCACACTCATCTTCTGTGCCTCTCAGGCAGTCCTTGCTGCCAAGGCAGGTGCAACTTACGTCAGTCCCTTTGTAGGACGCTTAGACGACCAGTCAGTGGCAGGTCTGGAGGTTGTCAGATCAATCTCTGAGTTGTATCGTATTCATGGAGTCAGGACTCAGGTTCTGTCTGCATCAATCCGTAGTGTTCAACGTGCTATCAGGTCATGGTATAATGGTGCAGAGATTTGTACAATGCCACCTAAGGTATTTGATCAAATGTATGATCATATTTTAACTGATAAGGGTATGGAAATTTTTGAAAATGATTGGCAGTCAGTTGTTAGGAGTAATTGATGAAAGTAGGAATGATTGGTTTGGGTCGTACTGGTGAAGGTATGGCTCGTCGTATGCTTGCAAAGGGAATTGAAGTTTGGGGTTATAGTAGTACTAACTATGAGAGTGCTTGTGGACAGTATGAAGCAGGATACATTAGTGGATGTGTAACCTCAATAGAGTATCTTGTTCAAGCAGTTAAATCTGATGGTAAGAAATACACTAGTGCAGGAATAATTCCTGGTATCTTTCAGATTACACTCCCAGAGCAAAAGGCAGAAGACACACTTGATGAATTACTGCCCTTACTTGAAGAGGGTGATATCATCATTGATCATAGTACTAGTGATATAAAAAAATGTCAGGAACTTGAAAAGTACTGCTCTAAGTTGGGTATTTCATATATCTTCTCTGGGGTATATGGAGCACCTTATGCTATTGGTGCTTGCTCTAAAATTTTTCAGTCTCTATCACCAGGTAATGTTGAATGACTTTAGCACATGTCTTACTTTTCGGATCACTACCCTTTATATGTGCCACCGCATATTTCGGGCACAGAAAAGGTGAAAATAACTATTACGAAACCGACGCCTACTCAGGAAATGGAACAGCGCATTAAGATGAGATATGCGTTTGCCATGAGTTCATTCTCTAGAATGCATGGGGTTAGTCATGTTAACAGTTCTGCAGAGATTGATAGATTTTGTAAGAAATGGGCTAACACTGAGGAAGAATTTATTCCCACAAGAACTTTAACTTCAGTTGATTTTTACTTTAGAGATCTCTGGAAAACCTGGGGAGGAAATGTGTGATATATTTTAAAAAAATATGGAGAATTAAATATGCCACATGAATTTGATCCTTGCGAGTCCCCTACAGAAGGTGAAGTTGATAAGTGGGGGTTTACTATTAAACCCACTATTAGTGATGATGAGTTAATTCTTCGATGCGTGAAGAATGCTCCATGTGGATGTGACAAAAAACAAGTAATGAATTTAATTAAAATTTATGAAGAGAAAATCAATTCTTCAGAAGTGTCATCAAATTAATAGGTATTGTAACGCATTGACCAGCATTGTAAAGTAATGTAAACTAAATATGAACAGATATATCGGAGGTTATGACAACTTCAACTCTTACGCAACAACAAAGGGGGTGGTTCGATGTCCTTGATGACTGGCTTAAGCGGGATCGTTTCGTTTTTATTGGTTGGTCTGGACTACTACTTCTTCCCACTGCTTATTTGGCAATTGGTGGCTGGCTTACTGGTACAACTTTCGCTACGTCGTGGTACACCCACGGACTGGCAAGTTCCTATCTTGAGGGTGCTAATTTTCTCACAGCGGCTGTGTCAACGCCTGCTGACGCTATGGGTCATTCTCTTCTTCTTCTCTGGGGTCCTGAGGCTCAGGGAGATTTCGTCAGGTGGATCCAACTTGGGGGACTCTGGAATTTTGTGGCACTCCACGGAGCCTTTGCTCTCATTGGTTTCATGCTTCGTCAATTCGAGTTGGCTAGGTTAATTGGAATTCGTCCGTACAATGCTATTGCGTTCTCTGGTCCTATCGCTGTTTTTGTTAGCGTCTTTCTCATCTACCCTTTGGGTCAATCGAGTTGGTTTTTCGCTCCATCTTTTGGAGTGGCAGCAATCTTTCGATTCCTCCTCTTCCTCCAAGGATTCCATAACTGGACTCTGAACCCCTTCCATATGATGGGAGTTGCAGGTATCCTGGGAGGAGCATTGCTATCAGCAATCCATGGCGTTACAGTAGAGAACACACTCTATGAAGATGGCGAACAAGCAAACACCTTTAAGGCGTTTGATTCGACACAGGAAGAAGAGACTTATTCTATGGTCACTGCAAACCGCTTCTGGTCGCAGATCTTCGGTGTTGCGTTTTCTAACAAGCGGTGGCTTCATTTCTTTATGTTGTTTGTCCCTGTTATGGGTCTTTGGGTCTCCTCTATTGGCATTATTGGGCTTGCTCTTAATCTTCGTGCTTACGACTTTGTGAGTCAAGAGATTCGTGCAGCAGAGGATCCTGAGTTTGAGACAATGTACACGAAGAACATATTATTATCGGAGGGCATCCGTGTTTGGTTGTCTCAAGTAGACCAGCCACATGAGAATTTCCAATTTCCAGAGGAAATTATGCCGCGAGGCAATGCTCTGTAACTTTTTAGGGGTTAAAATATTATAATGTATAAATACTTTTAACCCCTATAAAAGTATGTAATGCCTAGAGGAATTCCTAGTAAAATGCCTGGTCGTCAAAGTCGTAAGATTGGTGGCGACCTTCGTATTGATATACCACAATACAAGATGTATCACAATGCTAAACACAGAGCAAAGAAGAAGGGTATTAAGTTTGAGATAGAGATGGAAGATATTATTATCCCCACCACTTGTCCTTTACTTGGTATCCCTATTAGGTTGGACACAGGAGACAAAAGATCTCCAAACAATCCAAGTTTAGACCAGATACGTCCTGGTAAAGGTTATACACTTGATAATATACAGGTTATATCTGCGAGAGCAAACTGGTTGAAGGCAGATGCCACCCTACAAGAACTCAAAACACTGGTAGAAAATCTGGAAGCACTCTAACTTTTATAAATAAATCTATGGAAGTTAAAAAAAAATGGATACCAACAAACTCCGTAGTCTTCAAGAAGCATATTTAGAAGTTGTTGAAGGTCAGCAACTTGATGAGGCAGACTCACTTGCAGCAATGCAAGCAAGAAGAGAGAAGCGTCTTGCTGCACAGAGAAAGCGTGAAGGCACTACTGCAACTGGAAGAGACTTTGGTCACGATTATTCCTTGACTCCTGCTCAACAAAAAGCAAGAAGAGAGGCTGAGTTTAAAGCAGGAACCAAGAAAGAAGAAGTATCTGTTTATGATATTATCCTCTCGCACTTACTTGATGAAGGATATGCCGAAACACCTGAAGCAGCAAAATCCATTATGGTGAATATGAGTGAAGAGTGGAGAGATAGTATTTTTGAAGCAGATTCGTTAGCAGCAATGGCAGCACGTCGCGAGAAACGTCTTGCTCGTCAAAGAAAGCAAATGGGTACGTCTTCAACTGGCCAAGACTTTGGTCATGACTATAGTATTTCTTCTGCCGAGCGTAAGAAGAGACAGCAAGCAGAGTTTGATAAGTTTGTTGGTAAGAAGACTAAGAAATAAGAAGTAACGCACTCTAAACCACTTTCTAAACTGTCACCACTCCCTTGACGGGGGTGGTTTTTTATGGTATAATGACTACAGGTAAAACAAACACATGAAACTCTGGATGCTTGGTAATCGTCTTACCACTGAGATCTATGAAAGACAAAGATTTGTTGAAGAATCAGATAAATATAATATCGATCTTCGTTTGGTTTATGCTGACGAAATTGATTTGATTGTATCCAGAGATGACCGTAAATCTATTCGACATTGTAATGATATTGTTTCTCTCCCAGACTGTTTACTTGCTCGCACTGGGAGTGGCACTGACTATTTTAATCTCAGTGTTCTCAGACAATTCGAGAGAATGAATGTCCAAACTCTTCCTAATTCTGCTTCTATTGAAGCATCAAAGGATAAGTTTCATGCCAATCAAATTTTGGCACAAGCAGGACTTCCTATTCCCAAAACTATGCTGACTAGATTTCCATGTAAATCTGAGTTAGTTGAAAAGGTAGTGGGATTTCCTTGTGTCCTGAAAGTTATAACTGGATCACATGGAGATGGTGTTTTTCTTTGTGAAGACGCTAAACATTTTGAAGATTTGTCGGAACTTATTTCTTCTCTTGACTTTAAGAATTCTATGATTGTTCAGGAATATATTAAAGAATCAGAAGGAAGAGATCTGAGGGTAATTGTTATTGGTGGTAGAGTTGTTGGTGCTATGCAACGCAAATCTACTGATGGTTCATTTAAAGCCAATATTTCCCGTGGAGGTCAAGGGGAAGCATACGATGTGGATGACGAATTGGAAATGCTTAGTATTCAAGTTGCAAAAGCTCTTGATCTTGATATTGCTGGGGTTGACTTATTATTTCACGATGACGGATATAAAATCTGTGAAGCAAATTCTGCTCCAGGATTCAAAGGATTTGAAGAATCATTAGGAATTAATATTCCTCAGAAAGTTTTTGATTATGCCAGTTTGAGGACAAATTCTTGACCACGCAAAACCTTTAATAAGACATGATTAAATCTCTATTCACTTTTATGTTTGCTGCTCTAATGTGGGTGCAAGTCCCACAGTGGAGCGACGATTGGTCTAAATGTGCAGTAGATGTACCAGACACCGCATGTCATTGGTATATCACAGCACCCGATAGCACAATGGGTGAGGGGTTTAGTTGGGCGAATGCTCCCTGGTTCAGTGCAGAAGGTCTCCTAGACATTGGAGAACTTCACAATACAGTTCAATCATTACAGGAAGCATAATGAATAGTTTTGAAGTCTTTCTTTATTTCACATGCTTCGCTCTCATTGCCGGTGGTGCCTTCGCTATGATGTGGGCTAACATTCAATCTATTAACATAGAGATGAGGAATCCTCCCAAACCAAAGCATCCTGAGGCACCACAAGCAGGTGAAGAGTTGATGTATGTAGATCTATCCAGAGAAAAACTGGAAGACCTTTACAAACAAACTGAAGAATGATATATTAGGAGGGTTAAACACCCTCTTTTTTATGCTTAAATTTAAAGCATTAGTATTCATCCGTCTGAGATCACAGGTTGATGACTCTCCAGGTAATGCTGTGAGAGATGGTAGTAGACGATTGTCTGAGTTGAATATCAAGAAACTTAGACTTGGTAAGGTAATTGATATTTGGATGGAAGCACCGACCAGAGAGTATGCAGTGAAAGAAATTGAAATGCTTTCTGATCGTTTCTATGCCAATACAGTCATGGAAGACTGGGATTATGAATTGACTGAGATTGAAAGTTTCCCTAAAGGTATTGAATAATGGAAGGATTTAACATACCAGGATCTAACAAGAGTTGGATGGATGATGGATTTAAAAAGTTTATAGTTGAACATCAACTAGATAACGTAGTGAATATATTAGATGCTAAGATCGAACGTTGTCATGTATACAACAGCGATAACCGAGACGAAGTATATAATCAAATTACTATTACTTACAAAGCTGAGGTGACTGGGTGTGATGAAAGCAAAATGATTTATAATATTCCTGTTGAAGATGAAGGTGTGATTACCATACCTAAGGAACTTCTAACTGAATTAAATTGGGAACCAGGTGATGAAGTTGAATGGATAGATAACAAAGATGGATCGTTCACAGTAAAAAAATTATGGAAGTAATTGTAGAAGGAAAGGTCAAAACTGTTTATCAGGGAGATGATGCTGACCGTGTAATCATTGAATATCATGATAAGGTGACTGCAGGGAACGGAGAGAAGAAAGATCATCCTTTAGGAAAAGGATCTCTCTGCTGTAGCATCTCATCTATCATCTTTGAAAAACTTTCCAAAGAATTTATCCCAACCCATTATATTGATATGGTTGGTGCTAACAAGATGATCTGTAAGAGTGTAGACATCGTTCCTCTGGAAGTCATCTGTCGTAATCGTGCTGCTGGATCTATTGTTCGTGAGACAACTCTCAAGGAAGGTTATCCTCTGCCTCATCCTATTGTAGAATTCTTCTTGAAAGATGATAGTAAGCATGACCCTTTACTGACACCAGACCGTGTGCGTTTGATGGGATATGATCCTGAACCCTTTGTTGAGATGACATTGCGTATCAATGATTATCTCCGTCAGATGTTCTACATCATGGGTATTGATCTTGTAGATTTCAAAATCGAGTATGGATATACTGCTCATGGTGAGTTGCTACTTGCCGATGAGATTAGTCCCGATAGCATGAGGCTCTGGAAGATTGGTAGTGATGAAAGATTTGATAAAGATCTATTCAGAAAGGACGAAGGAGATATCGTTCCTGCCTATCGTTATATTCTTGACCGACTACAACCCCTTGCTATTCAATGAAACCACATAGATTGAGAGGTTTGGCAAGTGAATATGCTTTTGCAAAAGCATGGTATGAATTCATTGATGATGAACAGTACCAACTCATATCACCAACTATTGATAAAGGTTGGGATTTTATGGTAGAGAAGAATAATAAGAGATTGCAGATCAAACGATTCACCCCTCAAGATAAGAGATATAATCCCAATACCCTTGACCTTAGAAGAAAGAGAAACAAGGGGACTGGGAACTATACTGGTGAAGAGTTTGATTACTTGATTGTTCATAATACTTCAAATGATGATATGATAGTAGTGAGTGTTGATAAACTCAAACATGATGACACAATGCCGACATCTGTTAGTATATGTCCTACTCGAAAAAGTAGGGGACTAATAAATGAGGGTCTGCAGGCATTATTATGAAACACCACATCCCTGATGAGATTAGAAAACTTGGTTTCGATTGCTTTAGAAGTTTGAACCAAGCAGAGCGAGCTGTTGTTATGTTTGGTGAGGATGAGTATCGTAAGTCATTAGACCTTGAGAATGATGATGCTGAGTGTTGGAAGATACCAAGTGGAGAGTCAACCACCTTTGTTGGTTGGAACCCTATATGTATCCCAACAATGGATTATATTGTATGGAAACTAAAACGTCGTGAACAAATTGCTAAAGGAGAAATTTATTGATGGACTACAAAACTTCTGGTGTTGACATTATCAAGGGTAGATCCTTTGTAGAGTACATCAAAGCACTGGCACCTAACATTGGTGGGTTCAATGGAATGATGGAAGTGCCATCAGGATATGAGAAACCTGTACTTGTATCTGGTGCTGATGGTGTCGGAACTAAAATTAACATTTGTAGGATTGCTAATGATTACACAACTATTGGTCAGGATCTCGTTGCTATGTGCGTCAATGACGTTATATGTTCTGGCGCTAAACCATTATATTTTCTAGACTATATTTCTACCAAATCGCTTGATGCTAACGTCAGTGACATTGTTCATGGAGTTGCCACCGGTTGTGCTATGGCAGGAATGGAACTACTAGGTGGAGAAACTGCCGAACATTTTAGAGCAACTGATTATGATCTTGCTGGTTTCTGTACTGGTGTTGTAGAGAAGCATGATATTGTTGATGGAACTAATATTCGATCTGGTGATGTAGTCATTGGCATTGAGAGTAGTGGTCTTCATAGTAATGGATATACTCTTGTTAACTATTTGCTTAACAGAAATTACATTTACTATAAGGAGATGCCTGAGCTGCTGGTTCCAACAACCATCTATGCCCGTCTCATTCAGCACCTGTTGGATGAAGTTCCCATCCTAGGCATGGCACACATCACAGGCGGAGGACTGCCTGAGAACCTCCCACGATGCCTTCCAAAGGGTCTTGCAGTTGATGTTGATTACTCTGCTTGGGAACGACCAGAACTCTTTAACAAGATCCAGCAGGCAGGAGATATTTCTGAAGATGAAATGAAAAATGTATTCAATCTTGGTATTGGGTTTTGTTTAGTTGTCCCACCAGAGGTAGTAGAGCACACTCAAACTTTGATTGCTGACACTCCGTTTGGTATGAGATCTTGGGTTATTGGAGAAGTAAAATGAGTAGAGGATGTTGTGGTGCTGGATGTTCCGATTGTCCATTCAGGCCTGTTGATCCAAGAAAAAAAGTATGATATACTAAAGGCCTGTTGATCTTTTTATATGCTCGGAAATCTTGAACCAGAAGATCGAGTAATGGATGCTCCATCTGTTTATGAACAAATTTCTTCTCTTGCCCAAAAATATGGGTGGGAAGAAGGAGATAACATCGTAGTTGAGATGGCAGGAACTCAAGTTTCTGGTATTGATGTCGGTGAAGTCTATAACAAGAAATGGCAATCACCTATTGGCACTCGTAAGTATAACAAAGAAGCATTCATTGTTATCAAAAATCTCACAAGAGATCCCTTTGATCCTTCTAAACCTATGGATAGAGAGCACAAACCTCAACATCTCAAGACTGAAAAAGAACTTGCTGCCGAACTCAAGAAAGAAGATGATACAAAAATGTATGATACTTACAGTAAGTAAAAAGTTATCATCCTCTAACTCAAAAACATTTGACCCCTAAATAAAATTCAAAATATGTACACGATTTATTCACGCGACGGGTGCCCTTATTGCACTAAAATAGAACAAGTTCTTCAACTTGCAGAACTTAAGTATGTGGTTCAGAAATTAGGTAGGGACTTTGAGAGACCAGAGTTCTACGAAAAGTTTGGCCAAGGTCAAACTTTTCCCAGAGTTCTGAAAGATGATGTTCTTATCGGTGGATGTACGGAAACAGTTCAATATCTAAAGGAACATAAGTTAGTTTAATGGAACAAAACCTCAACGACATCTACGATTTAGTCGAACACGCAATTGACAATGCCTTTGGGGGACAGATGAACTTAAAGTTCTACGATTACTTGAGAGGTATAAAAACAAAGAAACATGAGATTGACGAGTTCCTCGATAGCACAACTATTAAGGAACTCTTCTCACTCATAGAAGACCTTGAAGTATATCTAGAAGGTGGTTCTGATGATGTTCATAAACAACTACGTGAGGGTTATGGCCACATTCCCAAACCCCAAGCAAGAAAAATAAAAGCATATTTGTTCAGTATCACTGAAGATGCTAGGAGATATAGTGATGACCGAAAACCAGGACGACGAAAAAAGCGCACTAAATAAGTCAGATCCCCAGAATATAAATCGGGGTGTGGAATTATTACTACGGAATAGGAGAAGATCCCCAGAGAAGCCCAAAACTTTTCAAATAAAGTTTGGTAAAATGATCTCCTTTTTCCAAAAAGAGATTGTATTACATTTAAACTTCTATTTGGACATTAGAAAAAAATAGTCTGGAGTAGAAAGATGATAGCAGTAACTCTCACGTTTGGAACATTAATTTCCATAATGTTCTTTTTTGTAGGAGGTGTGGTAGGATGGTTAGCAAAAGAACATTTCTACCAAACTCAACCAGTTTATACACACCCAGAGATGTTTGATGAGAATGGTAACATTCTACCCGATGAAATTTTAGCAGTACGATTTGAAAACGATTATGACCACGACGAAGAAGAAGGCGGCAACGAATCCTAAAACGCCTACAAAGATCCCTGATCTTCCTCCCAATCCCTTTGTGTATGAAGTATTAGAACTTGCATCAAAGCAACGTTCTGCTGCTAAGAAGGTGGAAGTGCTCAAGAAGTATGAACATGATTCTCTGAAAAGTATTTTCATCTTTAATTATGATGAGACTGTAATTAGTCTTCTTCCTAAGGGAGAGGTTCCTTATGGTGATGCGGAAGATCAATCAGTCTATTCTGGAACACTCTCAGAGAACATCGCTAAAGAAGCAAGGGGTGGAGAGTCTGCTACTGGACAAGATATGGATGGACGAGGCAAGACCTCTCTCCGTCGTGAGTGGCATAGTCTCTATCACTTTGTAAAAGGTGGTAATGATACTCTCAATAATATCCGTAGAGAGATGATGTTTATCAATCTTCTTCGCGGTCTTCATCCACTAGAGGCAGAAGTTCTTATCCTCATCAAGGACAGGGCACTAGAAAAAAAATATAAAGTTACTCTTCAAAACGTGAAGGATGCATATCCAGATATTCAATGGGGAGGTCGCTCATGACAGCAGCTGTACAGGAACAGGAAGAACAAATGGCAGAGTTTGGTACAGGCAAACCGAATATAAATCCTTCAGACTATAGTTGTCAGATTCTACAAGAGAAAACAACTATTGAAGCAGCGAATGACAAGTCACTTCCAAATGATGCAAGACTAGTCTATTACATTGTTGATGGGGTTCAGCATATTGACCTTACTCGATGTAGAAAGACTGTAGAATTATTTGATATGTACTATGATAAGTACGGTGCTGGAGCAGTCCAAAAGATTGATTTTGGATTCGGCCAGATGAACCCCAAGTTGTGGGGAAATAAACCAAAAGAAACTAAGAAGAAGAAATGAACGCAGGATTTAAAGGTTTTGCTGATGATCCGAATAAGGATGGAAACATCCGCTTCAATATCAATTCAGAAGAAATCAATAAGATTATCAAAAAGTATAAAGGATTAAAGAAATATCAAAAGTCTTCAATTTATGAGATTGAAAAACTTTCTGGGAATGATACCATCATCGACAAATTAGTAGATGAGTATGGTATCGATCCTAAAGCAATAGAATAAATACACCAGTAGGAGTGTTCCAAATATGCTTTCCACGCAGTATAGACTACGACTGGAATTTATTTGCAAATGTATTGCAAATGGAGAAGAAGTAAAATTGTCTGATATGATTTGGGCAAACAAACTTGCCAAAGCAAATACATCTGCTAATGAGATGTTAAAAATGGCTCGTCGTCAAATCGCATATAAGATTGAGGAAGGTAGTACCGACGATTTTCTGAATAAGATGGGATTAGGTGATCCCGACCCATCCAATCACAAAACGGGATTTACTGATGCTGACGACATTAAGAATTGGTTTAAGAGGGATGATATTTCTGACTGGAGGCAAAGGGATTGATTATTTCTGTGTGCAAACATGGAACCCTATTTTTCAACGTATGCAGTACCATTGGGTACATAGGTCTGAAAAAAATCCTGTGCAATTTGTAAAAAATCTCAACCCAGAGCAAGAACTACTATGAGTAGTAAGATGCTATTCCTAGTTGGCATTGGTAATGATAGATGTATCACTCATGATGGACATGTTCAAATGGGTAGCTTCAATCACTCGGTAGAGAAGCATCTTGAGTTATGTCCTGATCAAGATTGGCAAGTAACATACTGGATGCCTGATCCATTAGGATTAAGATACAAACGAGCAAACTTTCAGCATACGATGAAAGCAAATGAAGGTTCACCCAGAACTGATAATGCTACTGATAGCAGACCAAGAGACTTCCCAGACCAAGCAGAGAATAGATTAAATAGAACATTATAAGTATCAACTAACAAGATGCAAGCAGTAATTTACAGTAACGGTAGTCAAGAATGTGAACGGGCTGGTATGCTCTTGAAAAGTATTCACGAAGATTTCCATGAATACTTTTTGGATGAAGACTTTACAGATAAACAGTTTCATGCAGAGTTTGGTATCAATGCAGAGTATCCACAAATCTCAATTGGACTGAAGCATCGTGGCGGTCTCAAGGAGACTTTGAATTATTTGAATAAACATAATTACATATGTTCGTGTTAATACCAAGACACTTGACTAAATAAGATATGAGGTCTATAATTAGACCTATCGTTCATCCAAGTGGTAGTCGCTAGGCACATAGCTTATAAAGACACTGCAGGACGCAAGTAAGTCGCGCAACCGTTCCGTTGATTCCATGTTAGAACTATTATTCTATTCATCACTCACCTGCCAACAAGCCGATGCTATTATGCTGAGGATGAAAGCAAATGAGAATATCTCAAATGCTTTTAAGGTAGAGTTGATAGAGACCGTAAAGGAATCTACACCTGAGTGTATATGGGACGCACACGACTGAAGGAACGGGGATTAAAAACCCTAACTTCAGGAGACTGATAAATGAACACACTAAACATGATCAAGAAGCAGATCAACAAAGCATCTGCTATTCATGACGCACAGATTACCCACACCTCATATCGTGGTGTTGAGTATTCTACTCGTTGTGTAGAAAGCAAAGAGTCTCACGGGACTTTCTGCTATCGTGGTAAGACTTACACTAAGTGAATTAGACAAACTTACTTTACAGAGAGGGCTACAAACCCTCTCTTTTTTTGTACTTATGTTTATTTGTAAGAAATGTATATGAAGATACTGAAATTATTTAATTTTCAACATAAATATGGTAGAATTAATTGAGAGGATATGGCGTATGTAACCAAAACTTTTTTGGTATGTTGTTATGTCCTTAATATAAAGTATAATGGAGGGCATTATGCACAATTTAATTTCTTATAATCAATTGGCGGGGTGGAAACAAAGCGTAGAGAAATTGTCAAATACATTAAACCGTTCTATGGAGGAATCAGATCTAATAAACGATTATTACAATTGTCTTATAGAATGCGATGATGACCAAGTTACCTGTAAAAGAATTTGTAGGAGGATGCTAACCTAGTCTGATCGCAGGGAGGGTTGACTGCCCTCCTTTTTTAATGTAGAATTGAAATATCATAATTTATACTCATGGAACGAGAGAAACTTAAGTTGATAGTGAGAAATCTCAAACTCCTTGTGGAAGCATTGGAGAGTGAAGTATTTTCTGATGTAGATGTATACACGACTAAGCAAGAAAATTTTGATGATCCTGCTTCTAACTACATAGTAGATTACGACGAAGTTTTTGAGGATGACGATGGATAAGATAGATACACAAGGGATGAGTATTCATAGTGGTGGTAAAACATCATCAAAGAAATCCTATCCACCATTGGTAATACCAAAACGAAATGTCTTTACTGATTTAGAAAGACAGGAATTAAAAGACATTATTAACGAGACACTTGATGAGCGAGAACAACGTAAAACTAATCAGCGCAACTCCTGATGCAGAGAAGCACATGGCATACTGTGCTCGTGTGTCAAACCCCAACAACCAAGAGAATGAAAAGTTCTCTGGTCTGCTCAAGTATTGTGTTAAGCATCAGCACTGGAGCATTTTTGAGCAAGCATATATGACTTTGGAGTTGAATACCACACGCGGTATTGCGGCCCAAGTGCTTCGGCACCGTTCGTTTACATATCAAGAATTTTCACAACGCTATGCTGATTCTTCCCTACTCGCGGAGAAGATCCCTCTACCTGAACTACGCAGACAAGACACCAAGAATCGTCAGAATTCTATTGATGATATTGACCCGTTTGTCCGTCAAGAATTCCAGATCAAAATGCAGAAGCACTTTGAAGAAGGAATGAAACTCTACCAGGAGATGCTTGATGCATCGATCGCAAAGGAGTGTGCCCGGTTTGTATTGCCCCTGGCCTGCCCTACTAGGATCTACATGACAGGCTCTGTGAGGTCATGGATCCATTATATTGATTTGCGCTCTGCAAATGGCACACAGAAGGAGCATATGGACATTGCATTGGGTGCTAAGAAGATCTTTATTGAACAGTTCCCTGCTGTTGCAGAAGCAATGGAGTGGACTTGACACTCCTTAATAAATAAACACACACTTGAGATTATTTTATGGCTACATACCCCGTTGTTAACAAGGAAACTGGTGAACAGAAAGAAGTAACTCTCAGTGTTCATGAATGGGATCAGTGGAAATTAGATAACCCTGAATGGGATAGAGACTGGAGTGATCCATCCACTGCACCTAGTTGTGGTGAAATTGGAGAGGTCTATGACAAATTAAAGAAGTCTCATCCAGGTTGGAATGATGTACTTCATAAAGCATCTAAAGCCCCCCGCTCTATTGTTCGCCCCATCTAATTTCATATGCCAAGAAGAAAAAAATCTGATCAACCTATTGGTGTAGGATTGACTGCTAAACAGATGAAGAGAAAGAAACCTATCAATAGCGACTTTCTAAGAGACATTGATCCACTAACAGACAATCAAAAATTATTATTTAATAGTTATGAAAAAAACCAGAACGTAGTTGCTTATGGTTGCGCTGGTACAGGTAAAACATTTATTACCTTGTACAATGCACTATCTGATGTTCTTGACCAGACAACTCCATATGAAAAGATCTATATCGTTCGTTCTCTGGTAGCAACCAGGGAGATTGGTTTTCTTCCTGGAGATCATGAAGATAAATCTTCGCTTTACCAGATTCCATACAAGAACATGGTAAAGTACATGTTCCAGATGCCAAGTGATGCTGACTTTGAGATGCTCTATGCAAATCTCAAAACTCAGGATACAATTAGTTTCTGGAGTACTTCTTTTATTCGTGGTACAACTCTTGATAAGGCAGTCATCATTGTTGACGAATTCCAAAATTTAAATTTCCATGAATTAGATTCAATTATCACTCGTGTTGGTGAAGACTCTAAGATTATGTTCTGTGGAGATGCCACACAGACAGACCTCATTAAAACTAATGAGAGAAATGGCATCATTGACTTTATGAATATTCTCAGATCAATGCCTTCAATAGATATCATCGAATTTGGTGTCGAAGACATTGTTAGATCTGGCCTCTGTAAAGAATATCTACTTGCTAAAATGGATCTTGGTTTATGAATTTTGTTCATCATAATTATCTCGGTGAGATTGAACTGACAAAGAAAGAAAAGAATGGCATCCGTCTCTATAACTTACCTAATGGAGAGTGGGTGCCTTCTATTACGTCTGTGACTTCTTTCTACAATCGACAAATTTTTGTTAAGTGGAGAAAGAGAATTGGTATTGAAGAAGCAAATCGTATTACTAAAAGAGCAACTGCCCGTGGTACTGACTTTCATGAAGTGGCCCAGGATTATCTTCTCAATAAAGAGTTAAATTGGGAGGACTATCGCCCACTATCTAAGTTTATGTTTCATCATTTGAAACCAGAATTGGATAAGATAAATAATATACATGCTATTGAAAGAACTCTTTACTCGGAATACTTTGGGCTTGCTGGGCGAGTTGATTGTATTGCCGAGTACGAAGGGGAGTTAGCAGTTATCGACTTCAAAACATCCGAAAAAATTAAACCAGAAGCATGGTGTGAGAACTACTTTGTTCAAGAAATGTTTTATGCTTCTGCATATTATGAGATGACAGGTATTCCTATTACAAAACTCATCACTATGATGGTCACCCCTGGTGGTGAGGTTCATGTATTTGACAAACGTAACAAAGGGGACTATATTAAGCTTCTAGTGAGATATATTAAAGAATTTGTACATCACAATACTGGGACGAGAGATGGAGAATGATCTAGAAAAGGTCCTAGAGAAAAAGTTTTACTGCCCATCTAGGTTCACTCAAGAAATTGAGAATGTTGTTTTAGACAACCCTGAGATGTCGTACATTGATGCGGTAGTATTTTTCTGCGAGAAGAATAATATTGACGTTGAATCTGTATCAAAACTAATCTCTAAACCTTTGAAGGAAAAAATTAAGGGTGAAGCAATGGAACTTAATTTTCTAAAACGAAGTTCACGAGCCAAATTGCCTATTTGATTTCATTTTTGTCTGAAAAAAATTCCGGCAAAAATTTGACCCTGTTACTTTTTCATGATGCCTTTTGATGCCTACAAACAATACCTCTCTCTGAAAAATCACTTTACAAAAGAGAAGTATGATTACCACAAGTATTGTGGTAAAAGTCGTGCGACTGTACAATCCTTTTATAAAAGAAAAGATCGCTTCTGGTTTGAGAAACTTGCAAGAAATAAATCAGATCAAGAGGTAATTGAATTTTTTGTATCTAATTTTATCACTTGCACTGATCCAGGTAAGCTTTGGATAGGAGAAATGATACGCGAAGGTGAGTGTCGATACACTGATTGGAAGAAGAGAACCCAGTCCCTCTCTTATCTGTTCAGAGAAGAGATCGAACGTATATTCACTGGTAAGTTTGATGCTATGTTTGCAAAGGATGGAACACGTCATCCAGAAATTCTCAAAACATATTTGAGAGGTGAAGTATCTATCGAGACTATGATTATTCTTGATAAGATACTTGGATATCGAATTGACTTTGATCAACATCTATCAGATCCAGTGTGGGAAACCGTAAGTTTGAGAATTAGAAAATATTCTTCCTTCCTACATATAGATGTATTTCGTTATAAAAAAATTCTGAAAGAGATTGTTCTAGGAGAAGTTAAATGAGTTTCTTTGATTCTGAATTTGTTCGTTCTGAGATGGTTGAAATTTCAGAGTTGCAAGAAGATGTTTATGGTAACGTTTTTAAGTTTCCATCAATGAGTAATGCTGAAAAGGTTCGGCATGTTGAGTTGTTGGAGAAATTGTTGTCTAAACAACAAACTCTTTATACTCGACTAAGTTTGTCTGAAGATCCTCAAGCAATCGAAATGAAACGACGCATCACTGAATCGGCAGTCGCTATGGGAATGCCGAAAGACGTAGACATGAGTGTTATCTTTAGCAACATGAACAGTCTCTTAATCACTATGCGTCAGCAGATTGACAATACAGACCTAGACCTGTAGAATAACGAAGTCCACAAAAACCAAATCTAACAAATCTAAAAATCCTATGTCTTTTGCGAATCTTAAAAAGCAATCTACTCTTGGTTCTCTGACTGCTAAACTTGTCAAAGAAGTTGAGAAACAAAACAACTCTGGCGGCGGTGGAGATGATCGCCTTTGGAAACCAGAAATGGATAAGACTGGTAATGGCTACGCTGTAATCCGCTTCTTGCCTGCTCCTGATGGTGAAGACCTTCCTTGGGTAAAACTATACGCTCACGCTTTCCAGGGACCTGGTGGATGGTATATTGAGAACTCCCTGACCACTACTGGTGGCAAAGATCCTGTCTCTGAGTATAACCGTGAACTCTGGAACAGTGGTATCGATGCAGACAAAGATACTGTCCGTAAGCAGAAGCGTAAACTATCCTTCTATGCCAACATCTATGTTGTGCAGGACAAAGCAAATCCTCAGAACGAAGGTAAAGTCTTCCTGTATAAGTTTGGCAAGAAGATCTTTGATAAAGTCATGGAAGCAATGCAACCCGAGTATGAAGATGAGACTGCAATCAATCCCTTCGACTTCTGGCAGGGTGCAAACTTCAAACTGAAGTTGAAGAAGGTTGCAGGTTATTGGAACTATGATTCTTCAGAGTTTGCAGCACCATCTCCTCTTCTTGATGATGACGATGCCCTTGAGGCACTGTGGAAGAAGCAATATTCACTGCAGGCACTGGTCGCTGCCGATCAGTTCAAGTCATATGATGATCTTGATAAGCGTCTGAAGATGGTTCTGGGGCAGAAACCTGCCAACCGTCGTTTTGACGAAGAGACTGACAATGAGGATAATGATCGTGGTTCTTATGCCCCCGACTTCTCCTCCCGTCAAGAGTCTAAGCCCATCCCCCCTAATCTGAAGGAAGAACTCAGCAACCTGAGTCCTACCAAGACTGATGAAGATGAGGATGATGCTCTCTCCTACTTCCAAAAACTTGCTGAGGAGTGAAGTATAATCAAATCTGCCTCACTTTATTAGTTGTGGCAGCATATTTCAATCTGTTGTTTAAGTAGTAAGTCTAATATTATCCGACGACTTCAAGGTTCCGCTGATGTAATCAGAGGAACCTTTTTTGTATTCCATTGTAGATTCAATATCGTCAAGAATGATTGGAAGATATCTTGGTTTGATTAGACTGATGTTTCTTTTTGCTTCCTCTATTTTTTCTTCATATTCTTTATTTGATACCTCTATAGTGAAGTCCCCAGTATTCACTTCAATTCTCCCAAAAGCATCATAGTAAGTATATTTTGATCCCGATTCAATAGTCAAACCTTTAGGGACAATTACAACACCCTGACTGTTTGATACTTCTCTGGTTTCGTAGTGATGTGTAGAGTTCAAGTTTTCATAAGAACCATACTTATCGATAAGATATGAATCAAATGCAAATTGTGGCATCGGCCATTCTGTTTGAATGTTTATGATATTGTTTGAAATTAAAACTAACCAATCAAGTTGTGGATCACCATATATTTGATTGGCAACATTATCTGGACGATCATCTCCACGTATAGTATATTTTTCAAAGACAGTTGCTTCTTGAAAAATATCTTCTCTTAATTTAATTCTTCTGGAAAGATTTTTGACCTTTGTATAGTCTCCGATCTTTGCGCCAGAGTTTCTATCAACGTAGTTGAAGTTTGGAACGTAATTGAAATAACCCATTTTAGAAACCTATTGATGTCTCGCCATTTTTACCACCACCTTCATAATCACTATCAAATACTGGTTCAAGTTCTGAGAATGACATAGTTACTTGATACGCAGCCATTGAACCACTGTAATATGTTGCATAGTTACCGTCAGGTGCATATTGAACTGCTAATCCTGTCAGAGCACACTCTTTAAATTTATTCAAGTAAGGATGGTCTTCATTTTTATGTTGATAACTTAGGAAGAATGTGTGCGGAGATTTGATGAATAGGAATTCATTTGCTTTCTTTGCACTCATACCTTGTTTCAAGGTTCTGATGATATTTCTTATTTCCTTTGCTTCATCATCACTTCTGGGTGCGAATTTATATGTAAAAGTAAATTGTCTGAGGGTAGGACCATCGAATAACAACTCAGCATTGGTATTAAGAACAGCACCAAGATTTCTTTTCAATGGATCTACATTAGCAAGGTTCTCAACAATCTTAGAACCGGCCGCAGTCTTCAAACCTTGAGTATTATTTGCGACGGCTGCACTTGTGCTATCTACTGAACTTTTGAATGTTTCTCCAGTTCCCATTGCACTTAAGGCCGTGTCAGCAAGAATAGAAGATAACATACCCATATCCCCCTTAGACCAATTAGCAGTATTATTATCTGCGATTCCGCCAGGGATTGGAAGGAAAATTGTAGATAAAATTTCTCTACTACCTGCAGCTGCATTATTAGATCTTGAAGCTAATGCAAATGATCCACCTTGAGCACCAAGACCTCTTGGTTTATATTCAACCATTTGAATCTTCAGATAATCTTGAAATTCATCTAGAAGTGTTGTGGGATATCTCATATTCGTCTTATATTTATCCCTTTGTTGAACCCCCTCCAGGCTTTTTGGAAGACCAATCTTTGGATTATCATCTTCGGTTGAATCAGTATTTGAGGCCTCACCATTTTCTGTATCTTGCGTTGCTTGTTCCGCAGCTTTTCTTTGTTCTTTTAGTTCTTTATTTGAAACTGGATCTTTAACTTCTGTATTCTTAACTGATACTAATCCAGGTTTTTCTTTAAGTGCTTCTACATCTGCTGATGTCACTCCAGCCTTAACAAGTTCTGGATCTTTTGAAGTTGAAAGTTCTGTTGCAATTTCCAGGTTTCTTGCTTTCCCAGACTGGGTGATCTGTTTTAGTTGTTCTTTTCCTTTTGAATTATCTGATCCAAAATATGAATCAAATATGGATTTATTTTCTTCACTTGGTGACCAACCATCTTCATTACTAGGACTCCATGTTCCAATCAACTTATCTCCACCACCCAAAAATCCATAGGTTTCATACATTTGCATCTCACCAGTCTTTGCATCGGTGACAAGTCTAATACTTCCTTTATCTATCTTTGGAGGTAGATCGAAGTCTTCCCTGTTAATTCTTTTCTGTTGGTTGTGAAGTATAGCAGAATACTCCGAGAGTGGTGCCTTCTCTGATCCTTTTACGTCCCTCTGTGGTTTCCAACCTTCTGGAATAGGCATTTTATGTTTTTTAGTTATTTATGAGGTAATTTGCATAAGGCAAGGATCTCATTGTTTTCAACTCCATAGTATTTACGGGATGAAACTTACCAACAACTTCTCCCCATCCATAGTTTCTAAATGATCCCCAGTGATAATTGATACCACGAAACCCCCAAGCAAATACTTCTGTTATTGCTATTAATGGATATTGGTCATACCGTATGTTTGGAGTTGTTGGACTATAAACAAAAGTATAATAACTACCAACTTCAGGAACTAATTCTTCAGAAAAAGTTTCCATAATCAATTCCATAATATCATCAGGACTTTCATTACCAATTAAGTTTTTCTTAATAGAAAGACCTTTATCTATACCACTACTTTGTTGTCTTTGCTTGATTGTCTTCCTTGGCATTACTTAATACCTAGTTCGTCTTCTGTTATAATTTTAAATTCAATTCTTCTGTCATCACAAAATTCTTGAGCAGCCTTCCACTTTGCTTGGTTCTTTGCATACTCAGTTGCCTCATAGATATATGACTTTGTTTGTCTCTTTGGCGTTTTTGGTGGACGTGTTTGCTTTTTAGGTTTAACTTCAATTACATATGTCTTAACTCTACCAGAATTTTCTTTTAGTTTAACAAGGAAGTCTGGAAAATACTTATGAACTCTATTATCTATAGGTGATAGATATGGAATTGAAAATTCTTCGCTGCCCCATTGAAGAACATTTTCATTCAGATCACACCAGCGGCACATCTTGCGTTCCCAACTACTACGGCATATAATGTTGTTGACATTGCCTTTGTATTTGTTTGGGAATTCTGGATAGTATCTACTTTTATATGTTTCCCCCATTATCTCTGCTACATAATATATAACGTAAATCTATTTATAGATGACATTCGCACCAGGGCCAAAGAGGAGATCGTTATCTGACATTAAATCCAATTTGATGCGACCTGCGACGACTTCACATTTTGATGTTCATATTAGAGAACCCGCAGGAACAAGCGGATATACTTGGAATAATTTTAAAACAGATAATGGGTTAATTGGTTTTGATCAAAACTTTTTACATCTATGTTGTTCTGAGACTGTTTTACCAGGATCATCTCTGGCAACTACAGAAATTAATAATGACTTTACCGGTGTAACAGAGAGACACGCATATCGTAGATTATTTGATGATCGTATTGATCTGACTTTCTATGTCATGCAAGATCAATCCTTGCCTACCCCTAATAGTATTATGGGTGCGAAGTCTTACATTGAAAAATTCTTTCCTAAACCATCTCCAAACAGTTACTTACCTATCAGGTTCTTTGAGGCTTGGATAAAATATATTGCTATGGAGTCTCAGACAGGTGATAACAGTGTTGCTCAATCAAACATGTCATACAGAATGAGATTCCCCAATGAGTATTATGGTGGAATAGCAATTACAAAATATGAGAGAGATTACAATAATAATGTATTGAGGTATAATTTTGTAAATGCATATCCAATCTCTGTTTCATCAATGCCAGTGACTTATGATTCATCCGATCTTTTGAAATGTACAGTATCATTCTCTTATGTAAGATACTTTATTGATACAGTTTCTGGATCAAAGACTGATCCTATGCTTGCCCAATTGTTTGGATCACTAGATCCGCTCTCCGCAGCTGACATTCAGAATTCATTCTTGAATCCACCAAAGTTTGATACTGGAGTTAAATACGGAGACTTCAATTTTGATACTCCAACGGGAGCCTTTGATACATCTCTTACTTCAAATCTCGAAGGCTTTCCAACAACCTTCTAAATAATCATACTGAATAAGTTATTATGCCTTTACCAAAGATTTCTACACCAACTTATGAACTTGAGTTGCCATCTACAGGAGAAAAAGTTAAGTACAGACCTTTCTTAGTAAAAGAAGAAAAGGTTCTTGTAATTGCATTGGAGAGTGAAGACTCAAAGCAAATCACGACAGCGATCAAAACAGTTATCAAAAACTGTATTTTGACTAAAGGTATCAAGGTAGAGCAACTGCCTACATTTGATATTGAATATCTCTTCTTGAATATTCGCGGTAAGTCTGTCGGAGAAGTGATTGAAGTTAATATAGTTTGTCCTGATGATGAAAAGACTCCAGTCAAGATCCAAATCAATCTGGATGATATTCAAGTTCAAAAGAATGATGAACATACTAACAAGATCAAACTTGACGATAGCATCATGATGCAGATGAAGTATCCTTCACTGGATGAGTTCATCAAGAACAACTTTGATTTGGAAACTGGCAATCAAATGGATCAATCTTTTGAATTGATTGCTTCAGGTATTGATACTATCTTCACTTCTGATGAAGTTTGGGTTGCTGCTGACTGTACTAAAAAGGAAATTAGAGATTTCATTGATTCCATGAATTCTTCTCAGTTCCAACAGATTGAAAATTTTTATGCTACTATGCCAAAACTTTCTCATACTGTTAATGTAATAAATCCTGAAACTAAAGTTGAGAGTGAGGTTGTGCTTGAGGGATTAGCAAGTTTTTTCGGGTAGGTCTAAGTCATATGGACTTAGAGTCATACTTTAGATTAAACTTTGCCTTAATGCAGTATCATAAATACTCATTAACAGAAATAGAAAATATGATGCCTTGGGAACGTGACATCTATGTTGCGTTACTCCAACAACACCTTGAAGAAGAAAAATTAAAACAACAGCAAGCAAATGGCATCTGATCTTGACGATCTTATAAATTCTATACGCGACGAGGCAAAGAAAGAGTCTGCCCTTGCCGTGTACGAAGGGGATGCAGATGATAAGATGGTTGATGAAGAAATAGATGAAAGAATCTTAAATCTTCTTGGTCTTGATGATGCCATTGGTATCGACTACGCTACATACAAAACTCTCTTAAGAGAGAAGATGGCTGCTGGTAGGATGGCAGATAGTAAGATTCCTACAGAAGAAACAGAGATACTGACTGAAGAATTTAAGAAGATCAAGAGAAAGACTGGTAGATTTAAAGTCAAGAAGAAAAAAATTAAAGCAGCAGATATTACTTCACCCAGTCCCATGAAGAAACTGGGTGGAGTTACTGCACCAAAACTTTTACCTGCTGCAAAGGAAGAAAAAGAAGATGATAAAGATTATATTGGAGACATCATTAAGTCTCTTGATAATATCATTGGAATACTGAAGGAACAAAATACTCTTATTAGAGATACTGCTGAAGCACAAAGAAAAAAACAAGAGAAAGAAAAGAGATCAAAATTAGAAAATAATCTTGAGAAAGGATTTAAAAAGAATGTAGATGGTGCTATGAAGATAGTTGCACCAGTGAAGAGTATCCTTCAAAAGATTATTGACTTTATAATGGGAATTATCTTGGGCAAATTCTTAATCAAGTTAATTGATTGGTTTGCTAAAAAAGAGAATCAAGATAAACTAAAAGCACTTGGTCAATTTTTAAGTGACCATTGGCCTAAATTTGCAGCGGCATTTTTATTATTTGGAACTGGTGTTGGTGGATTAGTTCGTGGTTTGATAGGACTACTCGTTAAAGGTGCTGTAGGATTAACTAAGGCTGCTTTAGGATTAGCAGCAAGAGCAGGCATTGGAAAAGCGGGTGGAGCAGCAAGATTCCTTGGTGGGGGTAAAGGAAAACTCTTGACTGGTCTTATCACAACAGCAGCAGTTGCTGGAAGTGGTGTGATGCTCTCGAATAAAATTGAGGACACATTCAAACCTGAATCTCTACCAGACATCAAAGCACCAAGTACCAATTATAATGGCGGTGGAGCAGTCGTTCCATTACAAAAATTTGATGGTGGTGGAGGAGTCTTCAGTAAGATGATGGGCGGTATGATGGGAATGGTCGGCAAATTCGGTAAGTCTTTGGCTGGAACCTATGGAACTCTTGGTGGATTCGTTAGTGGTGAGAAGGGTGTTGATAAAGTCCCTGCTATGCTTTCGGATGGTGAGTTTGTAATGTCTCGCGGTGCTGTTGAAAAGTATGGTGTTGGTGCTCTTGAATCAATGAACGCTGCTGGAGGAGGAACCAACAGACCACAGATTGTTCAGAACGTTATTAAGGCTCATGGCGGTGGAATGATTGGAAAACCAAGAAAATTAAAAGGAGACTCTGAACCTGCTCCACCAGAAACTGAAGGAGGAAAACCCTCATCATCTGTCAATGTGAATTTGAGTGGGGGTGGAGGAACTTCTGGCGGCACTAATAATACAAACATAAAAATTGGTGGGGGATCTGTCCGAAAGAATATGGCGTCCGTCAACCCATCATTTAGTTCTAAGATGAATATTGGAGGAAGCAAAAACACCTTTGCTTCATTTGGTGGCAACTCTCTTAATGTTTTCTCCCCAAATATTAATAGTACTATGTTTGGTGGTGGTGGTAATATGATTATGGGAGTTAATAATGTTTTGCCAATGATGATGATGGTTGCTAATAATATGCAACAAGAGAGTGTGGGAAAGTCTGGATCTGTGAGACCAACTGCACAACTACAACCTAAGAAAGCAAAGGTAAGCATACCTGGGGCACCGTCTAGACCTCCTGTTACTATTCAACCACCAGTCTCTATGAATACTGGTGGAGGTGGTTATGAATCCGATTCCTTAATGGAAGTAGAGCAGATTCCAACGTTCAGTGCTTCCTTTAGTTCTAGGGATAAAGTAAGAAACTCTAAGATTTTGGGTATTTCGTAAAACATGAAATTACTTCCATCCGCACCATCGATTCAAACTCAGACTAAAAAAATATCTGTTAAACCAGTTAGTGGCGAAGGAAAGAGTGGTCACAAAGGACTTGTATCAGTTAAATCTAGAGTAATTAATATTGAGAAACTACTTGGTCGTCAAAATAAACTTTATACCAAGCAGAAAAAGAAAGCAGGGCAGCAAGAAGAGAAGAAGTCTAGAGCAAAACAAGAAGATAAGTTAGAGAAACCAAAAAAAGATGACGAAAATAAGGGAAAAAAGAAACTTCTGAAAGGTCCGAAACTTGGATTCCTTGATAGAATAAAATCTTTTATTGGTAAGATTCTATTAGGATTCATCGCTTTCAAGATGATTGATTATCTGCCACAGATGATCGCGTTTTTGCCCAAAATTAATAGTGCAGCAACTTGGATTGCTAATTTTGGTATAGGGACCATTGATGCGCTTAGTTCTTTTGTCAAAGGTGCGTATGATTTAAGAACTAAGACTATTGGATTTATTGATGATCTTGGAGGTCAAAATTTAGTTAATACATTTTCAAAGTTTGAGGGTGCAGTAGAAACAGTAATTACCACTCTTATCTTTGCTGCGGCTGCTGGTGGAAAGGGTGGGATAATTGACGCCATTGGTGATGTAGCTGGTGATAGGTTAATGCAGCGGGGAGCTCAACAGGGTGTTCAAGCAGCAGCAACTCAAGGCGGTGGTGCAGCAGCACAAGCGGGTGGAATTGGTGCAGGAGCAGCAGCGGGAATTATTGCTGGTGTAGGTCTGCTCTCCTCTGCGATTGGTGAAGGTGCTTTCCAACTGAAGAAAACTGGAAAGGATCTTGAAGATGGCGCAAAGAAAAGATGGGAGAAAAAGGCAGTCTGGGATCCAAGAAAGTATATTGACTGGGCATTGTATCAAGGTTCTAGATTTTTAAATCTTCAACTTGGAATTGTTGGAGGTGTGCTTGATATTGTCGGTGCTCCATTTAGATATGCAGTTGAACTAATTCGTTATCCATTCTTAAGTCCAAAAGATAAGAAGAAGCAAGCAACAAATCTTGCTAAACTTGACTCTAGAGTTCGTGAGAATATAAGAGAAGGTTTAAATATGGTTACCTTTGGACAATTGTTCAAGGGTAAGGGTTCCTTTGGAAACATCTATGGAGATGATAAGGCTCAAAAAGAGATGATGAGCAAATATGCTTCTGGTGGAATCACCAGAGGTGGTAGAAAGATGGGTGCTATTAGTAGGTCACTCAAAAGAGAAAAATCAGAACCGCCAAGAATTTATGCTGAAAAATCAAGAGAAACTAAAATCAATGTAGGATCTCAAACTGGCGGCAAAAAGAAAGTTAAAAAAATATTCCCAGAATCAAAGGATTCTAAGAATGTTAGTCCAATGACATACATTGAAGATGTGAATAAGGAAATGTCAACGATGCCTTTCCTTGGACCACTCTTCGGTATAGCATATAAGACTTTGTTAGGTGACAAAGCAAACTCTACTGATTATAGAAATGTTGCTGGTGGTCTTGATAGATGGACTAGATATACTTTTGATATCAAGAGTTCTCAGATGAGAATGGCTGGTGGTGGTGAAGTTGATGTTGAAATGTTGATGAAGGGTCAAAACATGACCCAATCACTTACTAAAAATATAGAAGGTATCATATCAAGTAAAGTCACAAATGCTATCTCTGATCTGAGAAAGCAACTTGGTCTTAAGAAACAAACAACTGGTGGAACTGGACCTAGTGTTGATGGTGATGGTGAAAAAACCACTAGCACAGTCAATATTAGTGGAGGAGATGCTGACTTCTGGACATTGGTTGCTGTTGCATCTAGAGAGGATGGAGAACCTCAATCCTGGGCAGACGTAGCACAATCCATTTATAATAGACTTGGATCTGGTGCATATGGTGGCAGTACAATCAAAGAACTGGTCACTGGGAGGATGCAGTATGAACCTACTTGGAAATTCCCTAATGGAGCAAAGAAAGGTAGGGGCAATTCTAATGATGAATGGTTTGCTATTAAGGATGTTGCAACAGCAGCGGCTGCTGCAGGAATGTCTCAAAACGCAATGAAATCTGTCGCAGCTGCGATCTTAAATCCATCTCTTCAAGACAAGGCAAGAGAATTTATACAAGGAAGAACAGATTTCAGAGGTTATAGTGTTGAAGGTGGATTGACTAGAAAACCTGGTGATAATTACTTTGGATGGTATAATAATTACACTCAAAATAAAGTAGCAGCAGTTCCAAATTTTGGCGCAACTGCAAAGGTTACAAGATCTACATCAGGGCCCACAGGTGGCGGTAAAGCAACAACTGATCCATCAGCGTTAAAAATAAACAAGAAGGGGGAGATTTATCTTCACTGGAACGCTGCGGGTAATAACAGCACCTATGGTGCTGGGAATAAGTATCATGCTCTCTTTACGGGAGATGGAAATAAGTATCCATCAAATCCTGACTACAGCAACTTTAGGACTCAAGAGGGACATACCGCATATAGAAATAGTCGTGGTATAGGACTGGCAGTTGCCGCTATGAAAGGTTATAATTGGTCATATGCTCCAACGAAAAAGCAGTTAAATGCTATGACAACTGAAGCTGCGACAATCGCCAAAGCATGGGGTTGGAAACCCAGTGATATTAATATAAAGAACGTGATGACTCATGCTGAAGCAGCATCAGGTAAAGACGGTAGATTAGGATTACATACTCCAACAATGGCAGGTGCGTCAACAGATCCTGATAACTATGGACCAACTTATTGGAATGGTGATGGAGAAAGATCTGACTTACATAAACTGACTAAGAGTGGGCAGGATGGGAGTGGCGGTGGAGTTCTGCGTAGTATGATTAAGAATAGGATGTATTATGGTGGTAGAGTGTCTGGTAGAAGAGGTCAGGATATGATTCCTGTGATGCTTACTCATGGTGAATTCATTCTGGATGTCAATTCAACTCAAGCACTAGAGGATAAGTTCCCTGGTTTCTTAGATGCCTTGAATCATGCAAAGTATGATGCTGCAATCGGTGTTCTTAGAAACTATGCATCTTATGAATCTGGTGCTGGTGAGAATGCAGTAGTTCCAGTTACTGTTATAAACAATATCGTATCACAATCCAAATCTTCTACTAAAATGGTTCCAGTCTCTGTTGGTAGTGGTGGTGGAATGGATGACTATTCAGATGCCCTTGCTGCGGGACAATAAATAATATATAACCAAGAAGTATTATGGCAGAAGAAATACTAGATTCGGGTAAAGCAAGAGCTAGTAGTATTGATAGTTTTTCCATTATTTCTAACAAGGATGGAAGTATCGACATCAATTCGGCTGTCATTGAACTGAGATATTATGAGAGTATTAGAGAATCGACTATCAGAATGAGTGTGTCTTTTGTTGATACTGGCAATTCTGTTAAAGATAAATCTGTCCTTGAAGGTCTCCCTCTAGTTGGAACTGAGAAGGCTGTGATTAAAATGAAGGATACTAATAAGAACAAACTTGAAGTAACCTTATATGTTAATAGTGTTGATCCAATTATTGAAGATGCCAAAAAGACTATGGTTTCTTTAAACTTAGTTTCTAAAGAACACATTCGTAATCAAGTAATCAGAGTTAATAAAAGATATGACGGAAAGTTATCTGACCATGTGAATGATATTCTAAAGGGTTTTATTGGTACTGATAAAACTCTTGATATCGAAGAGACTCAGAATAACTATAACTTCTTCGGAAATAATAAAAAACCATTCTACATTTGTACTTGGTTGGCTAAAAAAGGTATTCCTAGTTCAAAATCTCCAGGCAAAACCGCAGGTTATTTTTTCTTTGAAACTAGTAAAGGATATAATTTTAAGTCGATTGATAAACTCTTAGAACAAAAACAAAAAAGAAAACTTATTTTTAATGAGACACCTGATGCTAAAGGTGCTAATATTCCTGAGGGATATGATGGTAAAGTTTTGAGATTGAATAGTGATAATTCTATCAATGTGCAAAGCAAACTTGAAAGTGGATCATATTCAACTAGAGTAGTTCTGTTCGATCCATTCAACTGTCAATATAGAGTTCTTGAAAAGAATGTAGGGCAAACAGAAAGTGATTTGAGTTTGGCTGGTAAAGAATTGCCCGTACTCAATAGCGAATTTGATGAGGCAGTCGGTAAATTTTCAAGAACAACATACATGTTGATTGATAAAGGATCATTGCCATCGGGAACAACAGATGAACAAATTGAAAAATCAAAAGAAGCAAACTTTGATCCTGAGAATATCTTGAATCAATCACTTATGAGATACAATCAGTTGTTTACTTTGCAGAAATCTATTACAATATCAGGAGACTTCACGCTTAACGCAGGGGACATGATTTTTGTGGATATACCAGCAGCAGATAAAGATAAAAAGAATCAAAAACCAAACTCTGAAACTGGTGGACTATATATTATATCGGATTTATGTCACTACGTTACGCCTAGTCGTTGTCTTACACAATTAAATCTTATTAGAGATTCTTATGGAAGGAGGGTAAACTAAAATGTCAGAAAAAAGAACAATCGAAGAACATGTCGAAGAAGATTATAAAATCTTAGACAATCCAACTATATCACCTCAGCAGCGTCGTCATATCGAAGGTGAATTGCATGAGTTAAAAGATTATGTAGAGCATCACAAAAAAGAAATTGAAGCAGGAGATCATCACGATCCTTCACCACTAGAACTATTTTGTGATGCAAATCCATCAGAACCAGAATGTTTAATTTACGATGATTAATAACTAATGGAGAACGGATCGCTTTTCACTTCAGGGTTCGCAGGATCTCATTTTAATTGGTGGGTCGGGCAGATTGCAGATGATGCAACCTGGCGCGATAATACTGCTGCGGGAAAGCACGAATCCGCTTCACAAGTCCCAGGACACTCTAGAAGATTTAAAGTCCGTATCATTGGTTATCATGATCAACAAGAAGAAACGATCCCTTCAGATCAACTTCCTTGGGCGCAAATCATGTATCCCACCACTGCTGGTGGTGGACAAGGCAGTTCATCTCAAACAACAAACTTAAGACAGGGCAACTTTGTCTTCGGTTTCTTCTTGGATGGGCAAGACATGCAAGTTCCTGTTATTATGGGTGTCTTGGGCAACAATGCTCAGACTGCACTCAAGACTAAAACAGGAACAACTGATTCTAACTTTGGCCCCACCAGTGGATTTGCAGAGTCAAGTAAAGGAGAAACTGATCCTAACAGAACAGTTCCTGATTCTGACCTTGTAATCACTAAACCAAAGACTCCTGAGCAAGTAGCAGATACTGACCCTGCACCACCAGGAGTCAAACTTAATAAGTACGGGTTAAGATCAGACAAAGCTCTAACTAAAGAGCAGTTAGCGGATGCAAAAAACGCAAGAGCAGAAGCAGAAGAAAAGGGCCTTCAAGGACAAGAAAAAGAAAACTTTGTAATGAAGGCCGTCGCTGACGGCATTGCTGCAAGAAAATCAGCAGCAGAGAGTCCTGCTGCACCTTCACAACCAGGAGCAACAAAAGAGAGTGCTGATGCTGTTCATCAGCAAGCAGTCGCTGATGTCAAGAAGCATGAAAGGCAAATCAGAAAGATTCCTCTTGACAATCCTTATGATTCTATTAATTCTTCATTAAAGAATATTCAGATTATCTTGAATAATCTTACCAATGATATTAATAAAGTTTTGGAAACTGCTCTATCATATGTTGACGCAGCTACCAGTGTTCTTTCTAGTATTGAGAGTATAATCAATTCTGCTTGTGCTAAACTTGCAAAGTATATGAAACCCATTTATGATAAGATGCTTGAGTTTATTCTCAAGGAAGTTCATAAAACAATAGCACCCACAGTAAATCTTATGTTCCCCAATATGAGGAACACAGTTTCTGATCTCAAAGAGCAAATCACAAAAGTGATCACATGCTTATTTGAAAAGATCATTGGCATGTTACAAGAACAACTATGCAGTATCCTTAAGAAAGGATTGGGTATGATAGGTGCCGGTAATAACAGTGGAAATGTTGGTGACTTCCTTGAAAAGTTAGATACCAATACTATTACACCAAACGATAGAGTCCCTAAGGTGCCTATTTGTTATGTTGAATCATTGACTGGAGACTCAATCTCTGCAAACAAAAAAGAAATTACTAACACGGTAGATGACATTATCGATAAGGTTGGTTCATTCTTGGAAGAAGTCAGTAAGCAATTGAACGCGGTTAAGAGTGGATTGACTGATATCTCTAATGCTGTTCCATCTATTGATGGTATTGCTGGTAATATGGCATCAGCATTATCCTTTGAGAATATACAGTTCAGTGTTTTTGGTTGTGATGTTATTCCAAAACCCTCTATCAGTGACTTCTATCAATTTGCCCGTGGTTCAGGTGGGCAATCACAATCAGAGAATCCCAACATCAATGCTGTTGCTGAGAAGGCATCTGGCACTGATGCAAGTGTAACTCCGCAAGAATCTAAACCATTTGCAACACCACCAAGAGATTCAGCAGACGTTGATCTTGAAAAAGCAGGATCGGCAGAGTCGTCATAAATATAGTTACGCAGATATAGAAAATGGGTAGTCAGTTATTCGGTCCTCTCAATAAAGACTCTGATATTAGAGTTGGATATATTGATAGCAAAAACGGCTTCGTTGAAGGGATTTCTGTGTGTAAGGCAAATGAAATTGCCCAGAAAGATCCTGGAATAGTTTTTATATTTAAGTCGGGCGATAATAAACTTAAGTACCTCAACATCAATGAAGTCAACGAACTCACGACTAATGATGTTTTAAATAGAAAGGAAAGTTGTGCTGGAGTAAATCAAAAGGTAAAGGTAGGACCACCAAAGATTGAAATTATAGGTGGTGGTGGAGTTGGTGCAGTAGGAAACCCTATCATTGGACGCGATGGTTCTCTACTTGCTGTAGATATTGTACGAACTGGTAATGGTTATGTATTTCAACCTCTAGTCAGCGCCAATGATGAGTCGGACTATGGTGGTGGTGCAGTTCTTACGGCAGTTCTTGGTGAACTTGTAGTCGAAGGAGACGACATTGTTATTGTATCTGACGCCAGTGTCACGGAAGGATTAACTTTCACTACTACTAGAACTTTAAAATCAAGGACAGGTACTATTCGTGGGTATCGTGGTAAAAATGAAACCTTTATCTATCAATACTATGATCGTGCAGATGATTATGAAGAGTATTTTCTCTGCGACAGCACGTTAATCCCCTATGGCAGACTTTGGGGTCCTAATGGAGAGGATCTTGGAGAGTGGAAACCAACTTCTTTTATTGGTGGATCGGATCCAATTTTAAGAGACGTTCAAGAATTTCAACGTGATGTTCGTGCTCTTGAGGGTGGATTTTTCAACACAAGAAAGATCAAACCATCTAGAATATCTTCAAGCGATCAGAATGTTATCGGTGGATATCATCATGTCACTGATAAAACATTTGTAGAGAAGGCTTATCCAGACGGTATACCTGCAAATGCTGTTCGCTGGGGCAGTTTTATGAACAAGTATGCTATCTCTCCCAAACCACCATCAAATGCGAGAGGTAGTGATTTTGCAGGAACTCTATTTACTTTTGAGTGGAACTTAGACTTCCCAACAACTGGTGAATATAAATTTAGAGGAGTAAAGGATAACGTAGCAAAACTCTATGTAGATAATCAATTTATTGCTGACCTTGGTCACTTCCAGAGCGGTGGAAATCTAATCAAAAAGTATTATGAAGAAGGATTGCATACAGTCAAGGTTGAACTACTAAACAAACCAATTTATGAAACCACAAATATTAGTGCTTATGAAACACAAGTCGCTGGAGTAGATTTCATTCAAAAATCTGATGGCATTTACATGACCGTTGGTGGAAACGATGATGTACAAGTTGCCCTTTCATTTAAATATGATGATAATCCAAACAATGCAGGCACAGCAGCTACTGAGATAAGAATTCCAAACTCTCCAGGAAGACCAGATCTTATTCTAACTAGACAAAAAGATGATCGTAATTGGAAAGAAAAAGGAAAGGTCAGTTCTTCTCAAACTTTTGCCAGAAGTGAAGAAGGATATGGTCCAATCATATTCAAAGGTTCTGTCAAGACACCAAAACTTGCAAAAAGAAACACGGCATATGGACAAGATTCTATTAAGTATGGCATCATAAACTTATTTGATAGGGATGGTGATGATATAAATGCATCTGTAGAAATTCTCAGTACTACAAACAAACAACAATCTAGACCAAAGAAAGTAGTAAAAGGTCCTGATACTGATATTATTACAACTGAAGTATTCAATACAATTGACTGGATTGGTAGATCTGATAGAAAACTGTGGAGAACAAATGTATATAATAAAGGTGGATTTCTAAATCAATATGGTGTCTGTCCATTTGACACCTCCCGAACACTAGAAGATAATCCATACGCAGGAACTCATGTTATTCGGTGGGATGGTATTGATTTTCCCGCAGATGGCAACTACGAAATCGAAGTTGAAGTTGATGATAGTGTTACAATTTATATCAGCAATGATGAAGGTGCTGAGGTAGTCATTGATAAGAAAGGATTTAAACCAAGTAGCGATAATTCAACTGGCAAATCCTCATATACTCGTTTCTTTAAAAAAGGAAAGTATCGAATTAGAACAGAACTTTTACAAATTCCTGGAGGAAAGTTTGGATTTACTGGTGTTAAGGGAACCAATCCAATGGCTCTTGCTATCAGAATTACTGGTAGTAGAACAGATGTAACCAGAATCTCTCCCAAATCTTGGAATCAGAACCCAATGGGCGTATCACTTACCATTGATGCTCCCGAACCAATTGTTCCCCAAGAACCACCTCCAGTTCAGGAGGGTAGATGCCCGCCTAATCCACTCTGGACAACTAGAACTTCTGGTGCAAAAGAACAATGGTATCCAGTAACCCACTCTTTTCCAGGTAATATAAGATCTTGGTCTGATTTTACAAATAGATATGCAATGTCTCCAATCAAACCATTGGCCCAAGAGGGGACTGATGGTGGTGGAATTGTATATCAAAATTCTTGGACTATTGATGTTCCATTTGAAGGGTTCTATGGATTGAAAGGAACTGTAGACAATGGTGGAAGGATATTAATTGACGGTAATGAACAAATCGCTGGCGGTCTTGGATTTAATAGCACAAAACCAAGACTTGGTGGGTTTAGAACTAATAGTCCAGACACCAAGAAAGTATTTCTCTCAAAAGGATCTCATGTTATTGACGTTGAGGTTATCAATCAAACAACAGTTACTTATGATACGATTATCAAATCGATTTTCAACTCACAAGAGTGGGCGTCTCCTGCCATAACAAATGATTTTGTCAATGTAGATTTTAAAGTTACTACCTCTGCACAGTTTGCAAACTCGATTAAGTTTGGTAGTGGTGATGGTGGTGAAGGATTCTCCTTTAGCAAATCTTATAATGGGTCACAGTTGAATGAACAAACTACTAAGAGATTACAAGCAGGTAAAGTCTATGATGTAACTTTTAATAGTAATAGAGTGGATAGTGTCTCTACAAATGTGAAACTTAGAAGTGCTGGCGCAAGAACTGTTCAGATGGAAGACTATAAGGATAATGATTGGTCAGACTTGGTTGTAACTTCAAGCGTAGGAGAATTTTTTGATATCAATGGAAAAAATGCAAAGTTTAAGGTAGGTTCAACTTTATCCCCAACTACAGTTAGGAAGAGGGATGGAGCAACTTATTCTGGTCCTGATCTGTTCCGCTTTAATAATAGAGATTGGAGCAAGTTTATGAACAAAAATAATGTGTCTCCTTTACTTCCCCCTATCGATGAAGAAAACTCAAGTATTCTTGGATTCTTTACCTATACGTGGAGCAATGTCAATTTCTCTGAGGATGGACGATATCGTATTAGATTCCAAAGTGATAACGCAGGAACTGTTTTCATCAACGGCCAATCTATCTCTAAAAATAAGGGATTTAGAGGTAATCCATCTCCAGAGTATATCAATCTAAAAGCAGGAAGATATGAGATCAGAGTGGAGGTAGAGAATGCGCCACCAAGTCTTATCTTTAATAATAATCCAACAGGACTTGCGTTGAAGATTGATACTCCCATAAAAGTTCCAAATGCATCTAAACCATGGAAAACCAACCCCATCGGAATCTCTGCAGTTCTTATTTCTCCTCCTTGTCCAAGAAGAATTGATGGCAGAGGTCTTGTTACTGATGTGATTGTTGAGAATCCTGGAAATGGGTATATTCCACCCGCACCAAACGAACCTGGATACCCAGCAATTCTTAAACTTAAGGAAGTTCTTGTAAAAAATCCAGGCATCAACTATAATTGTGGTGTAGATCAAATTGTAGTTGAACCATCCAATGGTGCTGAACTCGATTATGAGTGCGATCCCTTTGGTAGAATCGTTAAAATTAACGTTATCGTTTCTGGTGGTCCATTTACTGAACAACCAATAATTCGTATGCCATCTACTACTGGTGTGAACTTCCAGGCAGTTCCATTGTTTGAAGTTGAAAGAGATCCTGTAGCAGCACTGACTGGTGACATACCACTAGACAAACTAGTTCAGGTTACTGACTTGGTTGGTCTCAAGCAGACTGGATATGTTGATGGCAGAGCATACTATGGAGCAGTCTTCTATAAAGGTGGCATCCGCTATGCTGGATACTTTGAGACCGCAGGACAGCAGATTCAGGTCTATGATACTCTGCAAGAGAGCATCACTGCTCAGGTCACTACAGATCCATCTGCGATCCTCAGACAGGGTACGGATACTAATAGTAATAACCAACGCCTAGATATACCAGGCACTCCTGACGAACTTATCTAATATAAAACATGGCAACACCACAAAATAGAAGTAACACAAAGGCAGGTCAAGGTCAGGATTCTTCAAAGAAGAACTACACAGCCATTCGCTACGGTAACGATCATGGTGAACTTCGCTTTGGTCAAATTGATAAGCAGGGAAGGGTAACTGCAGGTGTTCAACTGAATGCTAAGGAAGGAACCCATACCTTTAGTATGGATAATGATGGTGAGAGGGAAGGTTGGACTACAAGTATCTCTCCAGGCCACCTACAAATGCAATGTGGAAGGGACTCAAAGAAAGAAGAAGATTCTATGATCTTATATGCAGATAATGGTAATATCATTATCAATGCTGGTAACGGTAATATTAGATTTATTGCAAATAATGTAGAGTTTACTGTAAAGGGTGATGATGGATCTGAAGGAAACTTTATAGTCAATGCTTCAGAAAGTATTCTTCTTGATTCCAAAAAGATTCAAGGAACTGCAAAGAACTTTCTAAAATGGCAAACTCCTGCTAAGATGGAGATATGTGCTAATGAAAATTTAAAACTATATGGAGGACTTATCCGTGGAGTCACTGATGCTGTCTCAAGTAAGGATAGTAAACTTGGCGGCAAAAACTTCTGGACAGAACAACAAGCATAGGAGAATATAAATGTCTTTTTTATTTGATGATATTGCACTTGGAGGCCAGCAATGTGTTGGTGTAGGATTTCCTATCTCACTTGGTCTTGGAGATGCAAAGATTAGAGGTTCATCATTCATTGAAGGTCCTCAATTAGTCGGTACTGCTGCAGCATATCCATTCCCATATGCAACTTTAATGGTTGCACCAATAGCTAATAGTGATTCTCCGAAACCAGTTGTTCCTGGTACATTGAGTGTTTTTCCTGGTGGTGGAGGGGGAAATAGTTCACCATATTCATTATCTGTTTTGGGTGGTGGTGCTGTATTTGGCAATCTTGATGTCCAAGGTCATATCACTGCAGCGATTGACCTCAATGCACAGAAAGAAGTTTGGGGAATGAGTGGCAGGCATTGGCTTTCTAATAAGAAAGACCTTCCATTCGACATGCCCCATCCCAATAAGAAAGGATGGAGACTTCGCCACGTTTGTATTGAAGGTCCAGAGATTGCTGTCTATTGCCGAGGAAAAGTTTCTGGGAATGGTGTGATTGAACTTCCTTCATTCTGGGATGGTCTTGTGAATCCAGAAGATATGTCTATCAGTCTGACTCCTATTGGAAGTTGGCAAGAATTATTTGTTAAAGAGATTGTATTTGGCAAACAAGTTATTGTAAGAAACAATGCAGGAGGTCCAATCAATGCAGACTACTATATTGTAGCCCGTAGACTTGATGACGATCTTATTGTAGAATATGAAGGAGAATCTCATGAAGATTACCCAGGAGGTAATGAAGGGTACTCATTCAACTTCGAGCATAATTATGTTGAGAACATGATTAGAGGAATGGTAAATCAAAAAGTAGAACAAATTGGAGAGGAAAAAGACTAATGGAATTCGTACCAGGTACAAGACCGCCAGGTCCAGATTGTGAAGATCGTGCCGCATATGGGATAGCATCAAATCTAGATCAGTATATTGCGAAACCGTTTATTATTGCTGAGGAAGACTATCCTGAGGATGCTTGTGCCCCATACAAATATCATACAGCAAAGATTGATAACTGGGAAGTGACTGCTGAGATGACTGGTGCCTGTGATATTAATATTACAGGTGAAATTACTGCTTCTGAAGTAACTGCTGACGGTATAACTCTTACTTCAAGAAAATCATTTGATATTCCACACCCAACAAAAGAAGGATATAGACTTCGCCACATTTGCCTGGAGGGCCCAGAGTCTGGAGTGTACTTTCGTGGAAGAGTAAAGGGAAAAGAGATTGCTCTCCCAAACTATTGGAAGGATCTTGTTCATACTGATTCAATCACTGTAAATCTTACTCCTGTTGGTGCTCATCAAAACGTGATTGTAAAGCGTTGGGATGAAGAGAAGATCTATCTCCAATCTCAAGGTGGTATGCCAATCGATTGCTTCTACCATGTATATGGTGAGCGTAAGGATGGTGAGAAACTCATCGTGGAGTATCAAGGCAAGGGTATTGAGGACTATCCAGGCGACAACACCCAGTACACCTGCAACAAATAGGTTGACACGACTGTCTGGATGCCCTATAATGGGCAGACATACAAACAAACTTCATGCAAGACGAATTCCTGACCCGCTGTGTCGTTGATCCTCTTAAGCGGAAGTTCTATCTGTATTCAAGTGAAGGTGATGAGCGTACCGTAGACTGTGAAACCATGGAGCAGTTCATGAACGTACTTGAACTCGTCCGTGACATTACCCCTGATGACGTGTTGGCGTATGCCAACCCCCTCTGACCTAAATTAGCTTTAGCTTCCATAATCGGGCGGAAAAAACCCCGGCAAAAAAATGACCCTGTTAAGTTTTTATGAACATTTATTCGCCCGATCTTTATAATAAAATCTTAGAATGTTATGAGTATGAGATCCGAAACCCGTCAGTCTATGGAAATGTTATTTGCCGCGAAATGGAACTTACCAAAAGCGGCGGACAATTGCAACTTAACTTGCAAAGAGATGAAAATTACATTTAATGAATATTGTCGTCTAAATCCTCCAACATATGATGAAGCAGGTGAGTTGATCGCCTAATTTTTTGGGGGATTGTCGTAATTGGTAGCCGAGCCGAACTTAAAATTCGTTGGACGTGTCGTCCGTGCGGGTTCAAATCCCGCATCCCCTATTGACTTAAAATCAATACAGTGTGGGTTCGACTCCCACCACTCCTATCTAAATATCGAAAAAAGGTATCTTATGAAATACCGTATAGACACGAAATATTGTTGGTATAACAATAAGATGAGTATTGTCTTAATGTATTTCATTCAAGGAATCCCATTTACTTTTGATGATTTGCCGCATGGATCTTTATATTTGTATGAAATAATAGAAGCAGCAAATAATGAAAAATCTTGGGAACTTGATGAAGTTTACAGAGCTTCTTCATATCTTATTGAAGAAGGTTGCCATCCTTTGATGTTTGAATTAGAATTAGAAAATCCTGAACTTTTGCCCGTAGATACAGAATGAAAATTAATCTTTGGTACTCTAAGAGTATGAGCCAATGGAGATGGACTCTCTGTGAAGAATTTGAGAATGGTGTTACGAAAGTAGAACAACATGCCGGACAACGTGAAGAATTGCGAGATGCAATGAATGATGTAGCTAATACTGTAGAATATATTCTTGAAGAAAAAAGTGAAAACTGATTTCTATATTGATAGGGTAGATAAGGAGAGTTGTAAAAACTTACTATACACTCATCATTATCTAAAAGACGAATCAAAGGACTTTAAGTCGGGATATAATTATGGACTTTTTAGACACACCGATTGGGACTGTCCTCTTAATATTGGTGGGTGTCTTGCCGTTTGTATTTTTACTGGGCTCCCTGTTCCAGAAATTGCCAAAGGAGCATTCGGATTAGAAAGAGATGAACAGGATGGATTATTTGAATTATCTAGATTGTGCGTTGACCCAGAACTTCAAAAAGAGGAGTATAATATTACTTCCTGGTTTGTAAGTCGGTGTATAAAAAGATTTCGTAAAGATGCAAATGTTCGCTCTATTCTTAGTTATGCTGACTCTGCTCACCATAGTGGAATCATTTACAGAGCTTGCAATTTCAAATACTATGGGTTGACAGATCCTAAGAAAGACTTCTATTATAGTGATGGAACAAAACACTCCCGTGGTTCAATAAAGGGTGCGGATGGTAAATGGCGTAATAGAAGTCAAAAACACCGTTATTTGTTGGTATTTGACAAATCTCTCAGAATCTTGTGGAAAGATCAAAAGTATGCTACTATATAAAGATGTGAAGGAAGTGCGAAAAGGGTGATCCTCTGGGGTCACCCTTTTTTCATGTGATAAATAAATCATAATAGAACTCACAGCGCGAAGAAGATGCCACTCAGTCGCTTAGATAATTTCCTGAAGAATGTTCGCGGTAATATTCTCTATGTCAATCCCAACGATTTAGACGCAACGGATAGCATTGAGAACCAAGGTAATTCTTTAGCGAGACCCTTCAAAACCATTCAAAGATCCCTGATCGAAGCATCAAGGTTTTCATATCAGTCTGGTCTGAATAATGATAGATTCGGACAAACAACTATTCTGTTATATCCTGGTGATCACATTGTAGATAATAGACCAGGTTGGATTCCTGATGGTACAAATAACTTCAGACTGAGAAATGGCAGCACTTCAGATAATCTTCCCCCATTCGATCTGAACACTAATTTTGATCTGACGACGGCATCTAATGAACTCTATAAGCTTAATAGTATTCACGGTGGTGTAATTATTCCCCGTGGAACTTCTATTGTTGGTCTTGATCTCCGCAAGACTAAGATTCGCCCTAAGTATGTTCCTGATCCAACAAATGACAATATTAAAAGATCGGCACTTTTCCGTGTAACTGGTTCTTGTTACCTCTGGCAATTCACAATCTTCGATGCCGATCCAAGTGGAAAGGCATACACTAACTACACTGATAATTTAGTTGTTCCTAATTTCTCTCACCATAAACTCACCTGCTTTGAATATGCAGATGGCGTAAATGGTGTTAATATTCTTGATGACTTCCAAACTTATTCTACGTCCAGAACTGATCTGGACATGTACTATGAAAAAGTAGGTAGAGTTTATGGTCAAGCATCTGGAAGACAGATTGAACCAGATTATCCAGATTCTGGACTTGATATTCAACCTAAGATTGACGAATATCGTATTGTTGGTGCAACATCAGGTTCAGTTGGATTAAGCACTGTTACAGCAGCAGGAACCACCGTTACAGTAACACTTCAATCTGCACTTGATGGTCTTGATGTAAACACTCCTATTGTTGTTGATGGTATCTCGGCAGATGGGTATGATGGCAAATTTGTTGTTTCGGAAAGAGTAAGCGATACAGTATTCAAATATAATATTCAAAATACCCCAACAAATCTAGCGCCAACGGTTGCTGGTGCTACCGTATCTCTCAGCACTGATACTGTTACTTCTGCGTCTCCATATATTTTCAACATCTCACTGCGTTCTGTATTTGGACAATGTGGTCTTCATGCTGATGGATCTGCTGCGACTGGATTTAAGTCCATGGTTGTTGCACAATTCACGGGTATTGGTCTCCAAAAGGATGATAATGCCTTCATTTTATATAATACTGTTACTGGTGAGTGGGAAGATAAAGATGATGGCAAAGAGAACCTGAGCACTAATTCAAGAGCACAGTTCAAACCATCATATAAGAACTTCCATATCAAGGCATCTAATAATGCCGTCATTCAGAACGTATCCTGCTTTGCTATTGGATATGCTGAACACTTCGTGTCTCAGTCTGGTGGTGATATGTCTGTCACCAACTCCAACTCCAACTTTGGATCTAGAGCACTGATTGCAGAAGGATTTAGAAGCAATTCATTCTCTCAAGATGATACTGCATATATTTCTCATATTATTCCTCCACAAGAAATTAGTAATGTAGAGACACCAATTGAATTTGGGGCAATCGATATTGCAGCAACTGTTGGCGTTACTACAACTAGCTCAAACCTATATTTGTATGGTGAAACTAACCCCGATAGACCCCCATCAAACGTCCTTGAAGGATATCGTATTGGATCGAGAACAAACGATAATCTTAGAGTTCTGATTACTCAATCAGGAATTACTACAGAGTATGCATCCAGAATTGTGATGCCTAACTCCAATTTAAGTTCTGAGAAAAGATTTGATATTGGTAGAGTTGGAACTGCGAATAGTGTTTCTAATAATGTAATCACTTTTACTGAAGATCATAACTTCATTAATGGTGAGTCGGTTCGTATGATTTCAGATACGGCTCAACTCCCAGATGGAATTAAACCAAATAAAGTATACTTTGCTGTTGTTGATACTACTCTTGATGGAAATAAACTTAAATTATCTGCAACACAAAGCGATGCTTTATCATTTGATGCATCAACCAATCCAACTAATTTAACCTTTAACTCTGAAGGTGGCAATCTCTCCATCGTAAGTAGAGTATCTGATAAAAATTCTGGAGATATTGGACATCCAATTCAGTTCAATGATATCTCTAAGAGATGGTACATCAACGTCTCTACTGCATCTACTGACAATCAAATTGGTATTGCTGTTAGTGACTTTGCTGTTGCAGGTCTTGGATCTGCTTCACCTAGAACCTTTATCAACAGATTGAAAGATGATAGAGCACTTAGTGACAGACTTTATCGTATTAGATTTGTTGTTCCTGCAGGATCTACAAACGTAGGAAGACCACCTAGTGAAGGATTTATCCTACAAGAATCGAATAGTACAGTAGGTCTTACAACTTCTGAGGTTCAAACTTACTTTGGATCTGGTTCTATTATTGGAGAACAACAAAGAAACTTTAAGTTTATTGCTGATACAAGTTGGGACAGTGGAACAGCAACTGCAACTATCTACACAGAACTCCCACACAACCTTTCAGTTGGAAATGAAGTTGAAATTATTAACGTTAAGAGTTCTGAAAATACTACGGCTGCATCGGACTCTGCATACAATAGAACTCTTCCTGTTGTAGGTATTAGTAGTGCCAAAGCATTTACTATTGGTATAACCACTGATCCTGGAACTTTCCAGAATGATACGACTACAAGAAACACATCACTTCCACATTTAAAGCGTAAGAAGTACTCAGAAGTTTCTGTTATCTATAGAACTAAAGAAGCTCAGAAATATATTCAAAATGAGCAGGATGGTGTTTATTATTGCACCGTTCTAAATGGATCTGTTACTCCTGCTGCAGTTCCATTTACTGAGGAAGAGTATGCACAACCAGTACAAAACATCTTCCCACAACTGGACAGAGACAATCCACAGTCTGATCCAGTTCCAACCAAGTCCTTTGCATCATCTGATATCATTGGTGAGGTTGTCACAGATGATCTGAAACATAGTGTCACTAGAGAAGCACTTAATATTTTAAGAAAAGACTTTAGTGTTGATGTAAGTGACATCATTACTGGTAATGCGGTTAGTATTGCTGGAACTGATTGTATTATTAGAACAAGTCGTGATCATGGACTGAATAGAATTACTAGAGTTAGCCTTGTTCAAAGTGGTTCTGGATATGGTAACAACTCTGGTTCTGATGAAGAGCACTATAATGCAAGACTGGTAGGAACTGCTGGTTCTACAACTGGTGAGTTTGCAACTGCTAAGGTATTCATCAATGCTGCTGGTGAAATCACTGATCTTAAGATCATGGATGGTGGTAGTGCATATGGTATTGGAAATACAATGCATGTTGTTGGTATTCCAACTTTCGCAGCACCGTTTGAAGAAGCAGTTGTACAAGTTGAAAAAATCTATGAAAACACTGATGATGTAATCAGCATTACTGGAGTTTCTTCTGACAAGCAACTTTCCGCAAATCAACTTTATAAAATTTCTGGGGTAAATGTTGGTGCGTCTAGAACTTTCAATGCACTTCCTGTAAATGCAATCACTGGAGTTACTACTACAGGTATTGGTAGTGACGGTGCAGCACCCGAAACAATGACGAATGCTTTCCTACAGATCAATGGAAGAGCATTATCAATTAGTGCTTTTAGTTATGAGAATACAAGTGGTATTGCATCTGTTACAACAAATCTTCAGCACGGTCTGCTAGTTGATAGAAAAATCAGAATTGTTGGTGCAGGACAAGATCTTTATAATGGAGAGTTTGTAGTAACCAAAGCAAATACTCTTACTACACTTGAATTAGATATTGGTGTTTCTTCAAGCGCACCAACAGCAACAGGAGATTTAGAGATTTATCCTTTGGGTGTTGCTGCTCAAGGTGGAGACATTACTGTTGATAGAGAAAATGTCAGTGGAAGAATGGTTTCTCAATATGCTGGCATTACCACAACTTTAAGTTCTCTGGTTGCAGATGAGGTAACTCAAAATTTCTCAATTAATAATCCATCAAACTTTGATATTAACATTGGTGATTATCTTGAGGTTGATAGTGAGATTGTTAGAGTTAAAACTACCACTTCTACTAGCAGTGTTTCTGGAAATACCAATCCAATCGTTGTTCTCCGTGGACAACTTGGAACTAAAGCATCAACTCACGAATTGAATGCTGTAATTAGAAGAATTAAACCGAATGCAGTTGAAACTCGTAGACACTCTATTATTCGTGCCTCTGCTCATACTTTTGAGTATGTTGGATTTGGTCCTGGTAACTATTCAACTGCTCTGCCAGATCGCCAAGATAGATCTATTTCAGATACAGAAGAACTTTTAGCACAATCCACAAAGAGAGGTGGAGGTATTAACTTCTATACTGGAATGAATGATAGAGGTATTTCATTCTCTGGTAATAAAAAACTCAGTTCTATCACGGGTGAAGAAGAGGTCTTTGATACTCCAATTCAATCTATTACTGGTGAAGATGTCGGAGAGGTTGCTGGATTTAACTTGGTTCAAGGCCTTGAAGCGAATATCACTCGCTCAGTCAAGGTTGAGGGTGGTCCTTCTAAGAATGCTATTTCCGAATTCAGTGGTCCTGTTGTTTTTGGTGAAAAAGTTACTTCAACTTCATCCAAGGGTCTTGAAACTAACAATATCTTCATTCAAGGTGATGCAACGGTCTCTAGAAATATCACTGTAGGAATTGCAACACCTTCTCTTGTAGGTAACCCTGGAGATATCGTATTCAATGCTAATCCTACCTCTGGTGGATATTCTGGTTGGATATTTACGACCAACAATGAATGGCAAAGATTTGGTGCAGTCAGTAAGACTACTGAAGAATTGTCACCACTCTTTGATAAAGTAGGAGTTGGCACCACAGGCCCTGGAGACAATCTCCTTCAGGTTGGATCTGGCACAGGAATGCTTGCCGTTGATACTGATGGTGTTGGTATTGGAACCACGGCTAATGGAATGCAACTTCACGTTGTAGGTAATACAAATATAGTAGGAACTGTCACTGCAACCAGTTTTGTTGGTTCTGGTGCTGGATTAACTGCTCTGAGCATCCCTTCTTCTGGTTGGGCACCAACTGCTAGTCTTGACGGATATTACAATACAGATCTTTCGTTCATTGGTATCGGAACCTCAACTCCTGGATATACCTTAGAAGTTGGCGATCAAGGAGATACTGGACTTGATCTGGTTGTTAATGGGATGACCAAACTCACTGGTCTGACCACGGTATCGAGCATCAATGTCACTGGTATCCTGACTGCATCAAATGCAACTCTGACTGACGCAAATGTCTCTGCTGGTATTGTAACGGCAACAGGACTGAGTGTTGGCGTTGGATCAACATCAATCTTCGCGACCACGATTGATAGTAATAATGTGGTTGGTATTGGAACAACAATTCCAAGAGCCAAACTTGACATTGAGGGTGGAGTAAGATTTAAGACTTACTCAGAACATGTTGAAGCATTGGATATCTCATCTAATGTAGTCACAATTGATTTGTCTCTTGCTCAATCATTCACTCTGACGGTAGATGATGATGTTAATTCTTTTACTATTACTAACATTCCATCAGGATCTACTTCATTCAGTCTCAAAATTTTACAGGACGGAACAGGTGATCGTGCTGTTGGTATAGATACATTTAAGACCTCAGGTGGAACGGCAATTCCTGTTAATTGGCCGGGTGGCGGAGTCGTACCAATTATGACTCAGACTGCAAGTAGAGCAGACATTTATTCATACAAAACATTTGATGGAGGATCTTCGTTCTACGGAGTCGTTGGAGGACAGAACTTCGCATGATACAGAATTCCCAATATCGCTCAATACCTACGGACCTTCAATTAAATGGTCCGATTCTTTCTTTCACGACGACCCCATCAGATACAACTCTTGGAGTTGGACAATCTGCATACTTCACGGGAATTGCCACAGCGCAATTCCCAGATCAAACTCCAGCAAACCCAGCTGTGGGATTTGCTACTGGAACCATTCAATATCAATGGTATGAAGTTACTGAAGGACAGTTGAGTGATGGAACCAAGTATGTAGGAACGGCAGCAACAGAACTTATAATTAGTGACATTGTAAGTCCCGATGACAATGGGAAGCAATATTATTTGAGTGCTGATTATGTTGCGATTGGAACAAGTCCAAATGCAAACAATGAATCATTCACTTCATCCAGAGCAACTTTATCGATATTTCCAGAGATTGTAATTAATGAACACCCATCAGATGTTACGGTCGGTCTTGGTGGACAATCTACATTTGAAGTTGAAGCAACATTAACTGACGGATCATATGGAAATCTATTTTATCAGTGGAGAGTTGATGGAGAAAATCTCACTGATGGAACATATACATCAGCTTCTGTAGCAACTCAAGGTATTACTAGTATTGAGGATGATGCAGTTTTAAGTCTTCCATTAAATGAAGATTCTGGATCAGTAGATCTTACAGATTATTCTCCAAATACTAAGACCATAACAGCAGGTGCCACTTATGGTTCTGGACCTACTTGGGTCAGCACAGGTATTGCGACAGGAAACTTTTATGATGGTGCAGCATACTTTGATGGATCGACTTCGTATCTTAATGTTCCTTCATCGGATGATTTTTATTTTGGAGAAGGTGAGTGGACGATTGAAGCCTGGATCAAATGGGATGATGCTAGTTGGTCAGGAACTTGGGAAGTAATATCTTGTCTTGGTGGTGGATATTACTCTGATGGCGGTTCTTGGTTTGCTATTCTTAGAGACACTGCAGCAGGTGAAAATTCAAAAGTTTATATTGCAAACCCATCATATTATACTCAAATCGCTACTATTGATATTCAAGCTGATGAAGATGTATGGCAACATACTGCTTTAACAAGAGCAAGTGATGGTAAAATAAGATTGTTTATTAATGGAGTTCTGAAAGGGACATTGGATAGTGATTTCTCAAGAGGTGCTTTTGGTGGTAATGCCAAAGGATACATTGCATTAGAACATGCTACTTTCCATACGATAGGATATTACTATCCAAACTTCTACTTACAAGATTTTAGAGCATACAAAGGAGTTGCGAAATATACTATTGACTTTACTCCATCATCAACATCAATTCTTGGAACAACAAGAAATAGAACCGTATTCAACACAGACTATCCAGCAGCATTAGCACTTCCTTTATGGAATGCAAGTGGACAAACAAACAATGCTAATATTCAGGATATATCGAAAAACGAGTTACCTATGGAGTTTGGAGAAACTCGGATAACTTGGGATTCTAGTGTTAAAAAATGGTATGATGGTTCTGCATTATTTCCAAATAAGACTGCAGCCGCACTAAAACCCGCCGTCACACCGCAATGGGTCATTGGCCAAAAAGATTTCACCATTGAAGCATGGTGTTATTTTACTAAGATTTCTTGGAGTGATATTTTTTCAACTGATAATTACAACACATTCAATAGTAGCTCTGGTTTATTTGCTTTCAGAAAAAGTAGTTCTGAAACTTTATCTTTCTATTGCAATCCTGATTTTGAAAGTATCAATCAGGGAGTAACTAATGGAGATCCAATTCCACAAGATACTTGGGTTCATTGTGCAATAGCAAGACAAAATGGCATTGTCCGAATGTTCTTAAACGGAAAATTCCAAGGTTCATATGATTTTACTGATATCAATAATAAGAGTGGGGGAACTATACCATCCCACTCAGTAACTGCAGATTTAAGAGTTGGTGGGGTGGCAGGTAATAACTATCCAATGGGTGGTTATATCCAAGATTTGATTGTTTATGATAATATTGCTAAGTATACTGAAGATTTTGTAGTTCCTGGAAGATCTATTTTATCTGAAAATCATACATACACTAATATTTCTGGATCTCAAACCGATACTCTGACTGTTACCTCAGATACTATTGGATCAAGTAAAATTGATTGTGTGGTTTCAAATCCAAATACACAATCTAAAATATCTGATAAAGCAACATATGTGGTCACTGATGCAAGATCCACTATTAAACTTGAAGGATACGGAACTTCATCTGATGCTACATTAATTGAAAAGAATTTAGATGACTCAGAGTTCACAATAACATCTGATGATTTGAACTTTGATGACATTTGTCTTTATGCATCAGAGAAAGATCTCAATGTTGAAATTGACTTGTATGGTGGACGTGGGTATAGCACATCCGCTTCCTCTGGTGGAGAAGGTGGATACTCAAGAATCTCATTTACAATGAAAAAGAATGAGGAATATATCTTAAGAGGAATTAAATCAGATACAGCACTGTTCTTATACAGGAAAGCATCACTAATTGCTGTTGTTGGTCAAGGTGGATCAGCAGGAAAATCTGGAGTTGGAGGAGACGGTGGAGGTGTAAATATCGCAGGTCAAAATGGCGGTGGTGTAAATGCTGGTGTAGGTGGGGCTAGAATTGGTATTGGGCAATTGGGAGAAAACGGTAGATTTGGATCTCGTTCGGGAATTAATATTGATGATGTTTATCCAGAAGATCTAAAAGAAGAATCATCCATCCCAAGCACTTATGAAAATTATGAGGGACAAACTATCAAGTGTTCCAAAGGAGTTTATTGGAAAGACCAAGGTAAAGGTTCTTGTGAGGATGTAGGTACAGTCAAGTTTAGATTATCCGATGGAACAGAAGTTACCAATAGTGCAATCATTGATAGGGGATTTAAATCTGGATATTCTATTAATTCTACTGGTGCAGCATCAGGATTGGGTCTTGAATCTAATGGAGGCCATGGTGCTGTCGGTGGCACTGCAAGTGCCTCAGGTTTTGGTGGTGGAGGAGGCTCTGGATATTCTGATGGATCCGTTACCATCATTAAAACTCAAGTAGGCGGAAGTACTGGATCGGCAAGAATTAATGTGAGACTTTCCGCTGGTGATTTCTATATTGATGATAAAGGTAGAATTCTCATTCTTTCAATGCGAACTTCTGGACTTGATCCAAGAAATCTTACAAAGACCACCAGTAAAGTTCTTCCTAATACTAATACTTGTATTGATGATATTAGATGGCAGAGATTTATTGATTCTGCAACTCCTAATACAAACATTAGATTGGCAGTTACAAGAAATGAGGATAACAGAAGAATACTTGCGGTAACAAACAATAATCTTTATAAGATGAAAGTTGCGAATCGTTATCCATTACGAAGAAGTTTGACTGGATGGCAAACTTGGGAAGAATTGGTTGGTAAGGGTTCATACGGACCTGACCTACTTCTTGCTTGGGATGAAACAACTGGTTGGAGTGGAACTGGTAGTGATTATTCTGGACTTTATTGGAATGCTCCAAATTCTGGATATACTACTGGATTTGCTTACTATGGAGGTTCATCTAATCCACCATTTAGAGGATCAACCTATCACTTCCCAACAGCTAATTGGTGGATCCTTCCAGATGGAGTGCCAGATTTTCCATAAATAATAGAAGCATAAAAATAACTGGGGGAGAGTGAACCCAAATGGCAGTCAACAAGAATTTTGTAGTTAAGAACGGCCTTGAGGTTAACAACCAACTTTTATTTGCCGATGCAACGAATAATAAAGTCGGTATTGCAAGTACCCAACCAAATGTAGAACTTGATGTTCGTGGTGGTATTGCAGCAACGAATACCACCGTATCTGGTGTTGGTACATTCCAGCAAGAACTGAGAGTAGGTGCTGGTATCGCAGGAACAGTATTTACTGTTCTTGGTAATGATAGTTTGGTTGGTGTTGGTACTTCGGTTCCAGCATATGTTTTAGATGTTAGAGCACCAGTCAGCACTGGACAGACAGCACTGTATGTTCATGGTGATGCAAGAATTACTGGTGACATCAACATTGATGACATCAATCTAGATTATGCTGAAATCACTCATATGCTTGTGGGTGCTGCATCAACATTCTCAGGAGACCTTGACATCAATGCAGATATTGATGTTGATGGTACAAGTTTCCTTGATGAACTAGATGTTGCTGGTCTTTCTACATTTAGAAGTAATGTAGATATAGATGCAGACGTAGATGTTAATAATAGCGTTTCAATCACTCAAGGTCTTTCAGTAACTGGTATCTCCACCTTTACTGGCCTTGTAGATATTAATGGTGGTGTTGATGTTACTGGTGTCTCCACCTTCACTGACAATATTGATGCAAATGCAAGCATTGAACTTGCTGGTGGTCTTTCAGTTACTGGAATGTCCACCTTTACAGGTATTGGAACCTTTGATACTGTTTATGCAACAGAAGCAAGATCAAGAAAATCATATCCACAAGAATTAGAAGTTACTGGCATCTCCAGTCTTGGCAATGTCAAGATCTTTAGTTCAGGTAATGCTGGTATCATTACAGCAACTGATCCATCAAGTGGAATTGTCACTTATTATGGTGATGGTCAGTTCCTTCAGAACATTGTTAGTGGTGTAGGTATTGCATCTACTGATCCATCAACTGGTATATCTTCCATTGTTGGTCTTGGTGCCACGATCATTACTTTTGCTGGCCCTGGTGTTTCAACTGCATATCCAATCACTGTTAATGCAGCATCTGGAATTGCAACGATTCATTTAGAAGGTGGTGGATCTGGTGGTGGTTTTGAAACTTCTATTGAAAAGGATTCGTATACAGTAGGAGCTGGTGGATCAGATACATTTACAACATTAAATCCATATACAACTGGATATGTTGACGTATTCATTAATGGTTCAAGACTTCCTAGTTCTGACTTTACTGAAACGGATAGTACAACAGTCACTCTAAATGATGCTGCAGTAGAAGGTGATGTTGTTGAACTTGTAAACTTTAGAGTTACTGCAATTACTGGTAATTTTGAAACTCAGATTTATAAGGAAGAATTTACAGTAACGACTGCAACGCAATCGGTATTTGATCTTTCCAGAACTTATACTTCTGGATATATTGATGTGTATCTAAATGGTGTTAAATTATCTGCTTCTGACTTTACTGAAACTGATAATGATACAATCACACTTACGACTGCAGCCAAACTTGGCGATATTGTAGAGGTTGTTAACTTCAAGAAAAGAGCAATTTCTGATTATGAGAATAAGTGGTTAGACAACCATAATGTATCTGGTATTCATACGAATGCACCTGTTGGCATCGGAACTTCTGTCCCAACAGCATTTGTTGATATTCATGGTGGATTGAATATTGTTGGACCTACAACTTCAACAAGTTTTGTTGGAGATCTAACTGGAACAGCATCAACTGCAACATCAGCAGCAACTGCATATAGTTTGGTTGGTATTGCATCACTGGCAACAAATGCACAAGGACTCACTGGTTCTCCTGATATTTCTGTTTCTAGTATCACTGTCGGAACAGCGATATCTGCATTCTCAAATGGTCTTGAAGTTGCGGGTATTGTTACAGCAACCTCATTTGTTGGAGATGGTTCAAGTCTTAATAACCTAAATATACCAGCAGGTTTTAATGAACTTGATGCGGCCCTGTTTAACTAAATAACTAGAAAGAATTCACAAAATGGCACTCAGAAGAACTAAACTATTAGGAATACAAGCAGTGACTGGTATTAATACCGTTGGTATTTTGACGGTTGGTACTACTCCAACTGCTGGGGGTGTTGGCATTGCATCAACCACTTATCTGCGTGGTGTGGTGATGCATAATACTGGACTTGGAACGGCAACTTCATCACTTTATGTTTATCCAAGTGCTGTTTCTGTATCTGGTGTAGGCCAAACGGCATATAGATTAGTAAGAGTTGATTTAAATACAAATGAGACTTTCTTTTTTGAGGTAAATTATCCATTGGTTCTTACGGATCAAGAAAAAATAGTTGTTGAGGTTACACAACCATCGGCTACAGTTGGAGGAGTGGGAGTTGGTAGTGCTATCAACTATCAAATCCTTGGTGATACGGATATTTGAGGTAATTAGAAATGGGAGCAAGATCTACTGGTAGTCATCCTACATCAACAAAGGCAGACGGACACCTTTTAGAATACTTTAGACAGACTTTTGGTGCTGGTGGTGGAGGCACTAATGCACCAGTACTAGAAGGACTAACAGCAACTGGTGGTGTCATCAGTGATTATACTGATGGTCCTGCTGTTTATAGATCACATATTTTTACTTCATCTGGAACTTTTGATGTAACTGCACCTGGTGATTTTGGTGATACTGTTGATTATCTTGTGGTTGCTGGTGGTGGTGGTGGTGGTTTTACAGCAGGGGCAGGAAATGGTGGTAGAGGTGCTGGTGGTGCCGGTGGTTTAAGAACAAATGCTGCTCCATCATTTCCACATAATCTTCCATCCTCCACGATGGTATATCCTGGAAGTGGGACAGTATCATATACCATAACAATTGGATCTGGTGGTAGAACCGGTGTTGGTGCTGTTGGTAGTGATGGTACTCCAAGTAGTATTGTCCATCCATCACTTAATTCAGGGACTGGAATTGTAGCAACTGGTGGCGGTTATGGTTCTCATCAACCAGGAACTGGTGGTGGAGGAGGTGGTTCTGGTGGTGGCGGAGCATATACATCATCAAATGGTGGAGCAACAGAAGCATCTCCTGACGGATTAAGTCCCACCGTTCAAGGTACTGCTGGTGGTCCTGGAGGTTCAGCACCAGGATACGGTGGCGGTGGTGGTGGTGGTGCTACTGCTGCTGGTACTGCTGGAGGCGTTTCAGGGGAACACACCGCTGGTGCTGGTGGTGCTGGTCTCCAGGTCTTAATCGCAGGTCCAGCACCAGCAACAACTGGTATAGGTGCAAAGAACCCTTCAAACAGTCAATATCAATACTTCGCTGGTGGTGGCGGTGGTGGAAATGGATATCCTGGAGGATCTGGAGCTAAAGGTGCAGTAGGTGGTGTTGGTGGCGGTGGAAATGGTGCTGACGGACCTCATGGTGATGATGCAGTTGCTCAAAGTGGTGAATCTGGAACCGGTGGCGGCGGTGGTGGTGGAACTGGTTATATTGCTAATAGTGCTGGCAGCGGTGGTTCCGGAATCGTAGTTGTCCGCTACCAAATCGCACAACTCACCGCAACCGCAAAGGCAACTGGTGGTGCTATCAGTTTCTATGGTGGTAAGACCGTTCATACCTTTACGAGTTCTGGTGACTTTAATGTAACTGATGGTCCATTATCAGCAAACTATCTCGTAGTTGCTGGTGGTGGCGGTGGCTCTGGCGGCGGCGGCGGCGGTGGTGCCGGAGGAATGCTAAATTCAACGACAGCTATTGGTCCTGGACCATACCCAATTACTGTTGGTGGAGGAGGATCTTCTGATAATGGACCAGGTGAAGCAGGAGGATTTGGTGGAAATCCTTCTTCAATTGGGATACCTTCACCCATATCTGCAACAGGTGGTGGTGGTGGAGCTAAAGGTTCTAGTGGAAATACTAATGGTCCATATGATGGTGGATCTGGTGGTGGTGGTGGAGAAAATGTCACAACTGGAGGAACTAGTATTCCGGGACAAGGTAATCCTGGAGGAAACTATGTGGGATATCCACATTACTCTGGTGCTGGTGGTGGCGGTGCTGGTGCTGCTGGTCAAAATTCGCAGCCAGGAACAGCTGGAGCAGGTGGAGATGGAGCACCAGTGTCTTGGATAGAAGGCGGGGGAACTCCTGGACCTTCTCCCGGTAGATGGTTTGCTGGTGGCGGAGCTGGGTCTACTGAAAGTAATTCAAATTCTCCAACTGTAGGGTCCACAGGAGGAGTTGGTGGTGGAGGAAATACTGAAGTTGCCGGACTATCAAATACTGGCGGTGGTGGTGGAGGAGGATATTATACTGGAGCACCGACTGGAAAGGGAGCAAAATCTGGTGGTTCCGGAATCGTCATCATCGCTTATCCATCCTAATTGACATCTTGAGAAATGCCATATATAATGGGTCTGAACATATTATACGTATATGGCATTTCAATCTGTTTGGTATTTTTCGGATTTGCCCGAAGATGTAGTAGATATTATTGAGAGTAATCTGAGCGAAACATTTGATGCTCAGATGGCTGACTCTAAACTTCATGGAGATGCTCTCAATAAAGAGAAGCGGAACTCTCAAAATGCTTGGATTCCCACTCATCATTGGGTTGGTGGTTTCTTGTGGCACTATATTATGAGAGCAAACCGGGAGAACTTCCTGTATGACCTCCGTTGTATTGATGGAGAATCAATGCAATACACCAGGTATCAAGATGGCCAGTTTTACGGATGGCACAATGATGCAGGCCTTGCGACTCAATATAAACCAGTAAGTGTTGGTAATCGTGCTGATGGTCTGGGACAAGATTTTCTAAATGAAAACGTTGAGCAGGTTCGTAAGTTGTCATTTGTGATGCAACTTTCTGATCCTGACGATTATGAGGGCGGTAACCTGCAACTTCTTGATGAAGCAGGTAATAGTTATATTGCTCCTCGTAAACGTGGTACTGTGATTCTATTTGACTCCCGCACTTCACATCGTGTCCTGAAAGTAACGAAAGGAACTCGTAAGTCCATTGTTGGTTGGACGGTTGGTCCACGTTGGAAGTGAGGTAGAAAATGACACAACAAATGAACGAACTCCAGTTGATGCATCAAGAGAGGACTAATACTGGAACAACTTGGTCCCGTAATGAAAAGTTTGATAAGGATGGATATATTGTAATCAAAGATTTGTGGGATCCCGAAGAACTCTACTCTCCAGTTCCTCCTGAAAAAGGACAATATAACTATTGGGATAAAAATCCTGAACACTTCAATCTGATTCCAGTTGAGCAACAGGTTGAAGGTTCTACATCACGTTATTGGCACCCACAATATCGTGCCATTCACTCTGGTATTCGTATGAAACTAGAGGAAGCAATCGGTCGTAAACTGTATAATACTTACTATTATGATCGGTTCTATTATCCTGGACAGAAACTGACAAAACACGCAGATCGTGATGCTTGTGAGATTTCTGTAACTGTTCATATTAGCACTAACCTAGAAGGTAAGGATGCTGATTGGCCGATACACATAAAAACTCCAGATCAATATACAGACAAAAAGAAAACTCAAGTTCTGGTTCCTGGTGAGAATCGTTCTGTGATTCTTCAAGCAGGTGATGGTATGGTTTATAAAGGTTGTGAACGTCCACACTGGAGAGATCCAATGCCAACTCCCGAAGCAAAGAAAAATCTATTTGGTAAGACTAAAGAAGCACCAGAATATTACTATCATCAGATCTTTTTTCATTTTGTGTTGGCCGATGGGCAGAGGGCACACTGTGCATGGGATAGAGCACGATGAAAACACCACTTTTTGAATATCCTTCGTATCGATACAAAGTTAAAGATTGGGAGTTCAAGAAGAAAGGTCTAATCAAGAGGTTCAAGGAGGAGAAGTTTGTAAGAACTAACCTCCAAACCTTTGAAACTGATAGACAGACAAATAAAAAGTCTTATCTTCATTACTTCCAAAATCTCATTCGTGATGAACTCTTTGAGTTCTGTCAGGAAGCACAAGTTACTTGTAGTATGACTGATGTATGGACTGTAAGATACCAAAAAGGAGATCAGCAGACCATTCATAATCATAGAAGTTGGGGATTTACTGGAGTTCTTTATGTTGAGTTTGATCCAAGAGTTCATACCCCAACATATTTTGTAGCTCCTTGGCAAGATCCAAGATCTGACACTACTACAATAACAACACCTGCTGATGTAGAAGAAGGTGATATAATTATTGTACCGAGTTACACTCTGCACTTTGTTAAACCAAATAGTGCAAGAAAACAAAGAACTGTGATGTCATTTGACCTACTTCCCAAATTGCCAGATCATCAAGCAGGTTACCTTGATAAATAGATCCAAAGGCTATTCGTGTAAGAAATGACCAGAGCAAGAGATACTGCTGGTATTATTGGGTCCAATACACTCACTATTGACACAAATGATGCTATTGGTATTGGGAGTACTACTCCTGATACCAAATTAGATATCAACGGTGGATTACGTGTTACTGGAATCATCACTACAGCGAACTTAGAAGTAACAACAAACGCTACAATTACTGGCGACTTAACAGTCAACGGAACGACTACAACTCTTGACACTATTGTTCAAGAAGTTGACTTGATGAATATTCAAGCAAACGCATCCACTCCTGCGATTGGTGTTACCCAATCAGGGGCGGGTGCGATTGCTGCTTTTTACGATGGAGCAGTTGGAGTTGCAACATTCAAAGATGGTGGAGGACTTGACGTAGCAGGAGCCGTCGTCGCATCATCATTCTCTGGATCACTTGCTGCATCTAATCTAACTGGAGCACTCCCTGCTATTGATGGTTCTGCTCTAACTGGTGTTATCTCTGGCATTGGTATTACGGGAGGATCAAGTGGAGGATCCTTTACTAGTAATCTTGGAGTTGCTCTTACAGCAATTAACTTCTCTGGTGCTACTATTGAGTATCACGAAGCAACAGGACTTTCAACAGTCACAATTGCCTCTGCTGGACTTACCACAGAAGAACTTGTATCATCTGGTATTGTTACCACACTGAACCTTACAGCAGCACAAGACCATAAGGTGACTGCATCTGGTATTACAACCATCACAGTGTCTGGTGGAACAGAAGCAGAGAGTCATACAGTAAGGATTATCAACTCTGGTATTACTACTGTAGGATTTAGCACATACTTCTTATTCCCATCAGGTTCTGCACCAAGTTTACCCACTGCAGATGGAGCAATTAGTTTGATTTCATTCACGGTAAATAGGGTAGGAGCAGGTGGAACACAACTACTTGCTGGCGCATCTGTAAACTATAGCTGAGGATAGATAAATGGGAATAGTATTACCTCAGGTAGTTACATCTGATAGAGCATCTGGTGCTCAGGTTATTGATGGTAGTTTAAATATTGAATCGTCAAAATCTCAATTTTTAAGCAGATTGCCTGCTTCAAGTGGTAACAGAAAAACTTGGACTTGGAGTTGTTGGGTTAAAAAACCACAGGATGAAGGTTTTTCAGATAGTGGAGTTCTTTTTGAAGCAAGATTAGATTCACCTGGTTCTACTGACGCAAATATTTTTGGTATTAGGTGGCTTACTGATGGTACGATAGGTGTTTATGATACAGGTACTTTTTATATTCAAGGAACCAGAGAATTTAGAGATACCAGTGCATGGTATCATTTAGTTTTATCTGTTGATACTACTCAAGCATCTAATAATCTCTCTTTGTATGTTAATGGCGATTTATATCTTCAAGGAAGTTATGCACAAAACACAGATACTAGAGTAAACGACACTTGCACGCATCGTATTGGTGCTCGCACAACTTTAGGGGGTCAAGATGCACATTTTCTTAGCTCTCAGTTGGCTCAAACTTACTTCATAGACGGACAAGCACTTGGACCTGAAAATTTTGGATATACTGATCCACTCACAAATACTTGGAGACCTAAAAAGTACGAAGGAACATTTGGAACAAATGGTGTCTATCTCCCAATGGATGGAAACTCACCAATTGGAGAAGATAAATCTGGTAAAGGAAACAACTGGACACCAGTAAACTTTGGTGGTTCAGTAGCACTTCCTAAAGCAACAGGAGCAAGACCAATCCTGAATACTGATGGTGGTGGTAATGTTGCAAGACCTGGTGTATTTGGTAGTGAAGTAGGAGCATATTATGCGGTCACAGTATCAAATCCCGGTTCTGGTAATAAGTATTATCTTGATGGTGTATTAAGTGCAAATCCCACACTAACCCGTGGTGCAACTTATACCTTTGATCAATCAGATAGTTCTAACTCTGGACACCCATTAGTCTTTGGAACCACAGCAGATGGTAATAATTATAGTGATGGTGTAACTACAAATGGAACACCAGGTTCTGCTGGTGCATATACAAAGATTACAGTTCCTCATAATGCACCTGATACTTTATATTATCACTGTTCTGTTCATAGTGGTATGGGAAGTTCTACTTCTCAAATTACTGATGAAACCAAAGCAGACCCATATGCATGGAAAAACTTTCTTGCGCTTCCACTAGTTGGTAGTGATGATGATGTAAGTAATTCTGTCAATAGTGGAAGCACTGCAAAAGTGGCAACAAATAGTAGTGTAGATGCTTCATCAGTACAATCAAATTTCTATTCTGGATCTCATCATTGGAGTGCTAATTCTGACACTTTGCAATATGCAGAGCAAGGTAATGAGTTAGTATTTGGAAGTGGTGATTACACAATTGAGTGTTGGTTATATGATGATAGTGGACATAATGGAACTGGCAATAGATGTTATATCTTCGATAATAGAATTGGTGGATCAGTAGTTGGAGATCCACCAACGATGACTGGATTTATTGATAGTCATAATGAATTTAATTTTTATGATGGTACTAACACTATCACATATACTGTTAGTTCTACGGTAGGAAAGTGGTCGCACTATGCTGTGACTAGAGAAGGAACCACCACAAGAATGTTTATTGATGGTGTATTGCGTGGAAGTAATACAAGTAGTACAAACTTCACTAATAATGGTATTGGTGTTGGTAGAGCAACTGATGCTGGATATGGATTCGCTGGATATATCCAAGACTTCCGTGTTTATAATGGAGTTGCAAAATACACCAGTGACTTTGTAGTTCCTGCAACCTCACCAGATATTCTCCCAGACACTCCATCAGGTGTGAGTGGTGGTTCTAAACTTGCTAAGAGTACTGATGGTGCTGTGAGTTTTGATGGTAGTGGAGATTATTTGAGTTTAACATCTTCAAGTGATTTAGAGATGGGAACTGGTGATTTCACTATTGAAATGTATGTGTACTCAACAGATTCATCTACAGATACTCAAGATAGAAGATTCTTTGCCACAGAAGCTAATGCGACAAGTTCTATTCAAGTCGGACACATCAACACAACTGCTGGAATAGTAGAATATGCAGATCAAGGTAATGCAAATATCAGAGTAACTGGAACCACAAGTATTTTAAACAAATGGGCTCATGTTGCAGTTGTTAGAAATAGTGGAACGGTAAGTCTTTATATTGATGGTAAAAGTGAAGGAACTCCAGCTACAGATAGTAATTCAAAAACTGCATCTACTCCGACTATTGGAAAATATCCTGGAGCAAGTGGACATTTTAAAGGATTTTTATCAAATATTAGAGTTCTCAAAGGAACCGCACTCTACACATCAAACTTCACACCACCAACCAGAACACTCACAAATGTAACCAACACAAAACTTCTGTGCTGTCAGTCAACGGCTTCTGCGACTGCTGCTGCGGTTGGTGAGTCAACTATTTCTAGGCTGCCATCTGGTTTCAGTTATTGGAGTGATGGATACACTGCTGGGTGGAGTGCTGCTGGTTCAAAAACATCAGGAGCATCTACTTCTGATTATGTTTCTAGTGCTTTACCTACAAGTGGGAAATATTATTGGGAAACAACAATTAACAATCCCGCCACCTATAGAGTTATTGGTGTAACAGATGATGGTGGTAATGCTGTAGGTAATGATGGATATCAAGATAATATGTCTGGTTTCTACTTTAATGGTAATCCTCCACTTTTCCTTGCTAAAAAGTCAGGAGGTACTACAACTGCTAGTAATGTTTCCCATGGTACCAATGTCGGTGGTACTAACTGGGCAGATGGTGATATTATTCAGTGGGCATTCGATGCAGGTAACTCCAAAATGTGGGTTGGTCGTAATGGAACTTGGTATAGTGGAGATCCTGGAGCAGGAACTGGAGAAGCATTTAGCAGTATGCCAGCAAGCCCATATTTTAAATTAGCATACGCTGCAACTGGTGGAAATAGTATGACATTTGAAATTATGAGTGCTGCAGGAAGTGATACTTTCCCATCAGCAAACGGAAACGCAGCAGCAACCACCTTCAACCCATTCACAACTGATATAAATGCAGTTCGTGGACAAGAGAGTGGTTATGCTACCTTGAATCCTCTTGCAACTCAAAAATCTGGTAGCATCACTCTTTCTGATGGTAATCTAAAAGCAACCGTTGGTTCAACAAGAACAAGTGCATATGCAAGTCTTCCATTTGTTAAAAAAATGTATTATGAATTAACTTTTACAAATACTGCATATGTATATGGAATGGCAATATCCGCTGATTTTAATTCCACTGCAAACACTTCACCACAAAGATTTATTGGAGAAAGTTCTGGATCATATGGTGTTGGTAATGATGGTACTGTATATAATAATGGTGCAAGTATAGGAACAGTAAGTGCTTTTACAGTAGGTGATTGTATGGGTTGGGCTTATGATTCTGACTCTGGTGAATTTACAATTTTTAAAAATGGAGTTAACCTAGGATCATTTACAGCATCCACCAGTAGAACTTACTATCCAGCTGTAACCTTAACTACTAGTGGTGCTATTGCTGAGTTAAACTTTGGTCAAAACCCCTTCAAGTTCCCACCACCAGATGGTTTCCAACCACTGAATGCTGCTAATGTAAGACCAGAGACTGTGATTGTCCGTCCTGATCAGTATGTTGGAGTGACGACTTATAACGGAACAGGAAATCCTGTGATTGTTTCTGGTTTGAATATGAAACCAGATTTCATATGGATCAAAAACAGGGGGGCATCTCAAAAACATACTCTGGTTGATAGTGTGAGAACTACAGCAACTGGTGAATATCTTGCCTCTGATTCAACTCAAGCAGAGGGGACTGGTGTTCATATAAGTGGAGTTGAAAATGGAATATCTATTGCAGATCCAAACTCATCTACTATTTGGTATAATGATAGTAGTTACAGTTATGTAGCCTGGTGTTGGAAAGCTGGTGGAAACAAAAACACATTTAATGTTGATGATGTAGGATATGCAAGTGCTGCTGATGTTAATATGAGTGTTGGTGGTCTGAATAGTTCAACATACAACACTAGTGCAATATGGAGTGGTATGATGAGTGGTCCATCAAACAGTGGGGTATATACCAGTCTGTTTGATGGAACTGATGGAGATGCTGGTGGATACGAACAAGCAACAGATGGTAATACTCTTACATTCACACCAACAGGTGGTATAACAGCAACCTCATCAATAGAAATTTATGCTTATCAAAGTTCCGGCACATATGCTGGTTCAGCAGATATTACTGTTAATGGAAGTAGCATTAAAACTGGTGCTGTTCAATCAGCATTAGGAACAGGAACCGCAGGTGGGTATGTTAATATTGGAACAACATCTCTCACAACATTAACATGGAGTAATCCGTCTGGGAGTAATAATGATTATAGATTAATGGCTATCAAGGTTGACGGTAAAATACTTGTTGATTCAAATCAAACACCACCAAACGTCCCATCAATTGCTGCGACTGGTGCTTCTGTTGGAACGAAGCAGGGATTTAGTATTATAAAGTATGATGGAACAGGAACTAGTACATCTAACACTAGCACAATATCTCATGGACTCTCACAAGCTCCAACATTTTTGATAGTAAAAGGCATATCAGGAACAAATGCTGCAGATGACTGGTTTGTGTATCATAAAGATGTCGGTATAACAAAAAGAATTAGATTAAACTTGACTAATGCTGCAGATACTCAACCATGGTTAGGAAATCCTGGAACTCTTCCCACATCATCTCTCGTAACAATCACTCAAGGATGGTATAGTGTCAACTACAGTGGACATACGCACATCATGTATGCATGGCACGATGTTCCCGGACTACAAAAATTTGGCAGTTATACCGGAAATGGAACAGCAGATAACGGACCATTTGTAGAATTAGGATTCCGTCCGGCAATAATTCTTATAAAGAGAACCACAACTGGAACTGGTGGATTTAACTGGACAATTAATGATTCTGAAAGAAATAAGTATAATCCAAGTGGAACTACTGTTTTTCCAAACTTATCCAACCAAGAGTCAACAAATGATGAATATGAAATTGATTTCTTAAGTAATGGATTCAAACCAAGATGTACAACACCTGACTCTATAAATGTTTCAGGACAAACTTACATCTACGCAGCATGGGCAGAAGCACCATCATTCAACTTGTATGGCGCACAGTCCAATGCCCGATAACATAAATAACTAAAAGATTCTAGAAGAATGTCCAGAATTAGAGCTGATAGAGTTACTGACAGAGCTGGAACTGGTCCTGTTTCGATTACTTATGGTGTCAACATCACTGGTGTTTCCACTGCGGCACATTTGAATGTTACTGGGATTTGTACTGCTGCTTCCTTTGAGGGTTCAGGTGCAAATCTCACAGGGTTGCCAGAGGGAACGAATGTTCTCAAGGCTATGCTCTTCTCATAAATAAAATTAAAACAGAAATACAATGGCACTTGCACAGACTAGTTTAGGAAGCATAACAACCGTATCAGCTGGGCAAACTGCATCAGTTTATACTGTTAGTTCTGCTCAAACCACATATGTCAGATCTTTGATTTTTCATAGTTTGGATGATACAAACAGGGTGAACGCTAATGTTCATGTTGTCCCAAACTCTGGAGGATCTGCAGGAACTGCAGCGACTGGTAATAGAATTGCAAGACTTGGAATTTCTACAGAAGATAGTTATTTCTTTGAATGTGCATATCCAATTACTTTAACTGCAAACGGAGATACAATTCAAGTATATAACGAAGGGAACGCAGCAGCGATCAACGTGTTAGTACTTGGTGATAGAGAGGGTTGATAAATGGCAGGAAAAAGTGCTAAAGGTAATAATAATAGAGGTTCTGACCTCTTCAGTTACTTTGTAAGTGGCAAACATTTAGAATATCACACTCAAGAGTCTGCAAATAGATTTGTAGAGAGAGGTCTAACTGCAACTGGTGGTATAATCAACGATTACACTGTTGGATCTGATGTCTATAGAACACACGTTTTTAATCAATCAGGAGCATTTATAGTAAGTTCTGAAGCAAATGGGCTTCCAAATGCCGTAGATTATCTTGTCGTCGCTGCTGGAGGCGGTGGTGGTGGCGGTTTCTACGCAGGTGGTGGTGGTGCCGGTGGTGTAAGAACTAATCTTCCTGGACACCCTTTAGCTACTGGTAATCCAACTTGGACAATACCAGGAGAAGGAACATATCCAATTACGATTGGTGCTGGTGGATATGGAGGATCAACTGATTTAACAAGTCCTTTTAGTGATGTTGGATCTGATGGTACAAATGGAGCAAATACTAGTCTTACCATTGCTGTTGGAGTTACAACAATAACTGCTCACGGTGGTGGTGCTGGAAGAGGTAGATCTTCTGGTGGTACTGCCGGTATTGCTGGTGGATCTGGTGGTGGTACTGCATATGGACCACCGGGTGCTGGTGGTTTTGGTCTCAATCCATCAACTCCTGCTCCTGCACTAGCACCATTTACAGCATATCAACCAGGAACAACAGAAGGTAATCCTGGTGGTAATAATCCATCATCTTCTTACTATGGATCAGGTGGTGGCGGTGCTGGTGGTGCCGGTTCAGGTGGCCCTTTTGGTGGTCCATATGGATATCCTGGTGGTGATGGAATTCAAGTTTTAATTGCTGGTCCAACAACTACTGGTATCGGATCAACTGGCGCATCATCTGATTATGGATATTTCGCTGGTGGTGGCGGCGGTGGGGGCCCAGATGCCACTAATATTGGTGGTTCTGGTGGCGGCGGTGGTGGTGCCATTCCAACCCGTAGAGGATTTGCTGGTTATCCAGGAACTGGTGGTGGAGGAGGTGGCGGTCAGATCGGCCATGGTGGTGCTAATGGAGGAGCTGGAGTTGTTGTAGTCCGATATAAAATTGCAGAACTTGCTGCAAGTGCAAAAGCAACTGGTGGTCTGATTAGTTTCTATAATAACAAAACTATTCACACATTCTTGTCATCTGGAACCTTTACTGTCACAGATTCAGCATTAACTTCTATTGAAACTGTAATTGTTGCTGCTGGTGGTGGCGGTGGTGCAACTAAATCCGTTGGTAGTTACACTGGTGGTGGCGGAGGCGGTGCTGGTGGAGTCTATGTAGCTGATGCTATGACAGTTTCATCTACAGGTGGACCTCAAAGCGATGGAGCTTATCCTCTTACCGTTGGTGCTGGTGGTCAAGGAGGGTATGAAGATAATACCACTAGTTACAATGCAACTCATGGCCAAAACGGTGGACAATCAATATTTAATTCAATAACCATTAATGGTGGCGGTGGTGGTGGACCTGGTGCTAACAGTTCCGCACCATTTTCTGGTAATCCTGGTGCCTCTGGCGGTGGTCAAGGTGGATATGATAATACCACCAGTGAAACCAATGCTACAGCAGCTCCATTCCCAGGAAGTCTTACCAACTCTCCAACGACTGGATTTGGTCATCCAGCAAGTAATGCTAATGGTGGCAATGGATCTAGTGGTGGTGGTGCTGGTGCCAAAGGTCCAAATACCAACACACCATTTAATGGATCATCAGCACCAACATCAAGTAATGATTTTAGAGGAGGATGTGGAATTCAACTTCCAACATCTTTCCGAGATCCTACATCAACGGTTGGTGCTCCTGGACCAGTAAGTCCCGACGTAACTGGTGCTGATACTTCTGGCAAGTATTATGTCGGCGGCGGTGGTGGCGGCGGCAGTTACGACAGTGACAGCGGCCAATATGGTGGATTTGGCGGCGGTGGTGCCGGTGGATTTAGATATCCTGGCGCCACCCTTGCTGATGCGGCACAACCAGCTAGCCAAAACACTGGTGGCGGTGGCGGTGGTGCCAGAGTTGATAACCCCAACTATGGTTCTGGTGGAAATGGTGGATCAGGTATTATTCTGATTGCATATCCCACTTGATAAATATCCAAAGGATTGATATAATCCTAAATATCTAAAACAATTACAGTTAAAATAAGAAACGATGGCTCATTTTGCACAACTAGACGAAAATAATGTCGTTACTCAAGTTATCGTTGTGAGTAATGATGACTGTTCCGATGCAAACGGAACTGAATCTGAAAGCATTGGTGTTGCTTTCTGCCAAAAACTTCTTGGTGCTAATACCAACTGGAAGCAAACCTCATATAATGAAAATATGAGAGTTCGTTATGCTGGCATTGGATATTCATATAATGAAAGTTTGGACGCATTTGTTCCAGCTCAACCTTTTGCATCATGGACTCTGAATAATGAAACTGCTGATTGGGATTCCCCTATCACTCGACCCACTTTAACTGAAGATCAAATCGCAGCAGGGTCTTTCTATATTTGGGATGAAGATGCATATCAAGCAGATAATACTGCAGGATGGGTTCTGCAAACACCACCAGCACCCGAAGAAACACCCGCTGAATGATGAAAAACTTCTATGGCATACTTTGCATCGGTAGATAATAATATTGTAGATAACATAATTGTCATTGATGATAATGATTGTTTGAACTATCTTGGAAATTTCTCTGAAGAAATTGGTGCAGAGTTTTGTGCCAGAAATATAAACTCAAATAAAGTATGGATCCATACGAAAAAAGATGGATCCATACGAGCTAATAGTGCTTCTATTGGTTGCACATACGATTCTGTAAATGATGTATTTGTCCCCAAAAAGTTGTATCAATCTTGGGTATTGAATACAGAAACCTATAAGTGGGAATCGCCATTAGCAGAACCAGAATTAACACAAGAACAAAGAGATCAAAACTATCTCTATGTTTGGAGCGAAGAATTGTATAATTCAGATAATACTCAAGGATGGTTGCTAATTCCACACAATACATAATATGTCAGTAGAATCAACCGATCCAGTAAGAAGTTATGCTTCTATATTTAAAAATACTGGATTTTTTAAATCAGCATCTGGATTTTCGGCATCGGGCGGAACACAAGTTATTAGTGGTGGATACACATATCATGTATTCACAACTTCTGAGGCACTAGAAGTCGAAGGTAATGGCAATGCAGAAGTCTTAATTGTTGCTGGTGGTGGTTCTGGTGGTGGAATTTATTATGCAGGAGGTGGTGGTGCCGGTGGAGTTATTCATGGTTCAACAGTTGC